>Ga0233431_1000611_pt1 | contig 74979 bp, 71 predicted proteins | sample SI_118_April2016_FD_179867 | JGI IMG/M metagenome (GOLD analysis project Ga0233431, IMG submission 179867) | Seawater microbial communities from Saanich Inlet, British Columbia, Canada - SI_118_April2016_200_MG | ecosystem: Environmental > Aquatic > Marine > Inlet | place: Canada: British... | reverse complement strand
TGGTTCAAAAAGAATATTGGCACATCGGTCCAGGCAAAAAGGGTACAGGTCAATATTTTAATCAAGAAACAGGAACAAAAACAGAACTCAGAAATTGTGTTTTAACTATGTGATTTTCATCACCCCATATGGGATGTCTCGTACCAGTCATACTCCTGAGCCTGGCAAGGAGTTGCATCTTAAAGCTCAGTTTTATTTGCAACCTTTAGCGATATGAAAACGCCTTCTACCGACGACGTGTGACATAATTCGTTTTGCGATCCATAGCCGTGGCTGACAAGCTGTAGGATTTCTTTTTCTTCCAAATATAAAAACCGGCAACCAATATGACGTTGTCACCTTGATATCTCATGTTGCAATAAAAAATGACAGATTTGTCCTCCAAAGGCAATATTGTACGCTCGTTTATGTTGATGTAGCTTTTTTAAATAGACCTTTACGAGGAGGGAGTATAGCATGCCGGAACTCATTGGAACGTATGTCGATCGACTTATCACCATTGAATTGAAAAATCGCGGAATGCCCAACGGCATCATTCACAAACTCTACGAAGCCGCCTTGTTAGAGGCCGGCGGCCGCCCGCTGACGACCCAGGCGGCAGAGGGTTTGATTGAACATGTCGGTAAAAAGGATTCGGTGTTTATCATCACAGGGGCGGGGTATCCGCCAACCATGCCCAAGGGCGAAAGCGACGGTCCTCCCGGGGCTGCAGTCATGGGACGGGCCCTCTACTGGGGGCTGGAAGCGGTTCCGATTTACCTCTGCGAGGAGAAACATGCCGACCCGATTTTTGCATCCAGCGAAGCCGCGGGCATTATGATCAAGGACTTCGAAGATGCCAAAGAGAGACGACTGGGAGGCGTTCTTGAAACCGCACCCACAGATCCTTCCGCCGTTGACGGGTGGGCCAAAGAGATGTTCGACAAATACCAACCCAAGGCGGTTATCAGCACCGAACGGTTGGGTCCCAATGAGAAAGGTATCGTTCACGGCGCAACCGGACTCGCCAAAGAGTCGTGGAATCTCGTCGACCTGGCACCTCTGATATACGAAGCCGAAAAGCGAGGGGTCTTCAGCATCGGCATCGGCGACCACGGCAACGAGCTGGGGTTCGGTCGAATTCACAGCGCGGTAAAAGAAATCATGCCCAATGGTAAAAAGTGTCAGTGTCCCTGCGGCGCCGGCATGGCAACGGTGGTTAAAACCGACGTTCTCATTCCCGCCTTTATCTCTAACTGGGGCTGTTACGGCGTCGAAGCCATGCTCGCCTTTCTGCTCGGCAAACCTGATTTGATGCATACACCAGAACAGGAGCGCCGTATTGTAATGGCCTGCCTGGAAGCCGGGGGCTTGGAAGCCATGTGGTGCAGCAAGGCCTTCATGGTGGATGGGGCTCGGGGTGAGTGCGGGATGGCCGCCGTTGATCTTCTCAATGAGATGGTCCGACTGAATCTTACCGATCCCAGCGTGGGCGTGACGCATTAATATAAACATTAGAGTCTAAACAGCCGGGCATTTCCGTTTAACCGGCAAACGACAAAGTTGGGTATCTATTATATACCTAAAATCTAATTAACCAGATGAAAAGGAGGAAAGCCGTGGAAAAACGTCAATCAAACGGTGAAAAAAATGGGATCACCCGACGCACGTTTATAAAGGGAGCGGCTGCTGCCGGGGGCATGGGTATGATCTTGGCCACTGGCATCCCCCCCGCCTTGGGTACGGGGAAGAAGGATTTGGTTCACGGTATTTTCGGCGGAGATCCGGGCAATCTGAGCCCGGTGATCCGGCACGACACCGCCGCCGGTATCATCATCCGCAACATAACCGACAACCTGGTGATGCCGAATTACAAAACCCGTGAAATCATGCCCATGCTGGCCGAAGACTGGAAGAACGTCGACCCGTTGACCTGGCGGATCAAATTGCGGGAAGGGGTGATGTGGCACAAAGGATACGGCGAAATGACCGCTGAAGACCTCGTCTATACCTGGCAGTTTCACCTCGACTCAAAAAGTTGGCAGGTTCGGACCGCATTCTGGCCCCTGGATAGTTTTAAGGTGGTCGGCAAATACGTCGCCGAAGTCAAACTCAAGCAGCCGTTCGGCGCCTTCCCGGGTGTGACCATGGGTTACGGCGGTATGGTCGTCTCGAAAAATGCTCACCAAGAAATCGGTAACGAGGCCTTTAAGACAAACCCGGTGGGTAATGGACCATTTGAATTTGTGTCGTTAAAAGCCAACGAGGTGGTTCTCAAGAAAAACAAACAGTACTGGCAAAAAGGGCTACCGCATTTAGAAGAGCTCATTTTCAGATCCATTCCGGACTCCCATGTGCGATTGCAGGCACTCCAAAAAGGAGAGTTGGATTTCATCAGCCATCCGGATGCCAAAGACGTCAAGAAGGTTCGCAAAGATCCATCGCTGGCCTACCAAAGCACTCCCGGTTGGACCTGGGATTACCAGCTATTTAACCAGCTCAAGGATTTTCCTTACCAAAATAAGCTAGTTCGTGAAGCCATCTCCTATGCCATTGACCGCGAGGCCATTAGAGACGAAATTTATTACGGCGAGGCCACGGTCACCGACAATCAGATACCTTACGGATACCTGGGGCACCGGAAAAACCTGCTGCGATACCCCAAAAACGGCGATTTGGAAAAGGCCAAAGAACTGATGGCCAAGGCCGGATGCAAAGGCTATGAGGTAGAGGTCATCTGCAGCGATAAGGATTGGCTGCGTCGGGAATTGGAGCTGGTGGCCGCCATGGTGAGCCAGATCGGCATCAAATACAAGATCCGAAATATGGATATCGGTAGCTTCAACAACCTGTGGCTAAATAGAAAATTCGAACAACTTCTTGAAGACATCACCATCGTTGCTCCAGATCCGGATGCAACCGTATGGTGGTTTCTGCATAGCAAGGGAAGCTGCACCGCCGGATACAACGACCCTGGGATGGATCGCATGCTGGATGGCGCCCGGGCGGAGAGCGACCCGAAGAAACGGGAAGGACTCTACCACAAAATCGTTGATCAGGAACTGGTCGACAATCCCATGATCTTTCACGTCAATGCCAATTACGTCCGGTTACACAAAAAAGGTCTGGAAGGCTTTGAGTCCGCGCCCCAAGAGTACATTGAACTCTTCCACACTGCACGGTGGACAAGCTAACGGCCCAATGAATGAGGATGCTCGGTGACGATTGCCCTGCATAATGTACCGGAGATATACTTAATTCGATCGGAAGCGGAGGAGGGCTGAATGGGTAACAGGCTGTCCTATCTAATGAGGAGGTTGGCCCAAATTCCTTTCGTTCTGGCAATCGTCACCATTACCATTTTCAGCCTGATTCATGTGACACCCGGCGATCCTATCCAGATCATGCTGGGCATGCAGACGTCTCCGGATGCGGTCGATGCCCTTCGAAAGCAGTTCTACCTGGACCGACCCCTGCCGATTCAGTACTTTATCTGGGTCAAGAATGCCGTTCGGGGAAATCTGGGTAAATCCATTCGATTAAACCTGCCGGTCACCCGGATGATTGCGGAACGATTGCCGGTGAGCCTCAAGCTGGCGGCATCGGCCATGCTTTTCGCCTTGTTGATTTCGATTCCGGCCGGGATCGTCTCCGCCATCCGGAGAAACACCGTTGTGGATTATTGTTTCACCGGATTTTCCATTGGCGGTCTGGCCATTCCTAATTTCGCGCTGGCCCTGCTGTTGATTTTCTTTTTTTCCATCAAGCTCGACTGGTTTCCGATCACCGGCATCGGCTCCTCAGCGGGAAAGGATGTGTCCTTGTGGGGGGCGATCGCGCCGTTTATTTTACCGGCTGTCGCCCTCGGCGCCCAGCAAACGGCGATTTTACAGCGTCTGTTACGGTCCAGTATGATCGACGTCCTCTCCCAGGATTACATCCGAACCGCCAGAGCCAAAGGCGTTCCGGGCTGGATCATTTTGGTGATTCATGCCCTGAAAAACGCCTTGATTCCGGTGGTGACCATGGTGGCAATCCAATTCGGGTATTTGATCGGCATCACCATTACCATTGAGTTTATTTTTGCGATCCCCGGCATGGGGTTTACGCTCTTGACGGCTGTGGTCAACCGGGATTTCCCGGTGATTCAGGGTTTTACCCTGACCATTGCCATTTTTTTCATCCTTGCAAATATTGTCGCCGACGTGTTGTACACACTGATTGATCCACGGATCAGGTATTAATTATGACAGAAGCCGCAACAGAGGTGAGTAAAGGCCATGTTGAGTACAAAACCCGTGAACTGCGGCTTCATCATCGCAGTTCCATCAATCTGGCGGCCAGGCAATTTGCTCGAAACAGGGCTGCACTCCTGGGATTGATCGCCTTTACCGTGTTGGTGGCCGCAGCCATACTTGCCCCCCTTATCATAGATTACAACCCGAATGCCATCAAACTCTCCGAAAAGCTCCAGCCGCCGAGTTGGTCTCATTGGCTTGGGACAGACTACTTTGGCCGTGACGTTTTCACCAGGGTTCTCTATGGCGGCCGCGTGTCGCTGTCGGTGGGGCTGATCGTCATCGGTTTCGCCCTGGCAATCGGTGTCCCCATCGGGTTGACGGCCGGTTTTTTCGGCGGCAGAATCGATAATTTCTTGATGCGGTTGATGGATGCGTTTTTGACTTTTCCGCCGCTTCTGCTCGCTGTGGCCATCGTTGGTATGCTGGGACCTGATATTCAAAATGTTATGCTGGCTTTGGGTATCGTCCGGATTCCGGTTTTTGCCCGTATCGTCCGGGGCAGTACCCTGTCCGCACGGGAAGAGGTTTATGTAAGAGCGGCCAGGGCCATCGGCGCACCCATGAGACGGATCGTGACATCTCATATCCTGCGTAACATTATTGCCCCGATTATTGTTCAGATTACCGTCAATTTTGCCGGCGCTATCATTGCGGAAGCCTCTCTCAGTTTCCTCGGGCTGGGGGCACAGCCCCCGGACCCAAGCTGGGGGCGAGACCTGAACGAGGCCCGGCGCTATCTTGAGGATGCACCCTGGCTGATGATGGGACCGACAGCGGCAATTATGATCGCCGTCTTAAGCGTAAACTTCGTTGGAGACGGACTTCGAGACGCCCTTGACCCCCGGTCCTGGCGGACCTGGCAGACAAAGAAGGAAAGCTCCGGCTCGGTATCCGAGTCCCGGGGAGGAAATTAATGAACCGCACAACCAGACCGGATAGACGGACCCATCGGGTCGCAACCACAATTGAGCCATATTTTCAGGGACGGGTTTTCCATGCCGGACAATAAAAAGCTGGTGCTGAGAGTAGAAAATTTAAAGACTCATTTCCATACCGAGGCCGGTGTGGTCAGGGCCGTGGATGGGATTTCCTTCGACCTTTTCGAGGGCCAGGCCCTGGGTATTGTCGGTGAGAGCGGCTGCGGCAAAAGCGTGAGTGTTTTATCGATCATGGGATTGATCCCGAGTCCGCCGGGGCGGGTCACCGCCGATGCCATCCTGTTTGACGGCAAGAATCTCTTGTCTCTGACGGAAAGGGAGATGCGAAACCTTCGCGGGTCAAAACTGGCCATGGTATTTCAGGATCCGATGACCTCGCTGAACCCGGTTCTGACCATCGGGTGGCAGATAGCAGAGAGCATCCGAATTCATTTGGGCATGACTTCAAACCAGGCAAGGGCGCGGGCCATCGAGTTGCTGGAGATAGTAGGCATACCCTCGGCCAAGGAGCGGGTAGACGATTACCCCCATCAATTCTCCGGCGGTATGCGTCAACGGGTGATGATCGCCATGGCGTTATCCTGTAACCCACGGCTGTTAATTGCCGATGAGGCTACCACCGCGCTGGATGTCACCATTCAAGCCCAAATCCTTGATCTCGTAAAACGGTTGCGCAGCGAGACCCATGCCGCTGTGATCTGGATTACCCACGATCTGGGTATTGTCGCCGGGTTGTGCGATCGCGTGAACGTAATGTATGCGGGCCGCCTGGTTGAATCGGCCTCGGTCCGAGACATCTATTACCGGCCCAGCCACGGCTATACCCATGGCCTGCTGCGCTCGATTCCCAGGCTCGATGAAGACCGCAGAACAAAACTCATACCCATCGACGGCGCCCCCCCCGATTTGATCAACATGCCCGATCTCTGTCCTTTTCTGCCGCGATGTGAACTGGCTGGAGAGATTTGTCACAGAGAGCCGCCTCCGGTTCTTCAAGTTGCAGAAGATCACACCGCAGCCTGCTGGATAAATAGTGATCGCCACGAAAAAAGAGGATCCAGTGACAAATAGCGATATCATTCTCAAAATCGAGAAACTCAAAATGTACTTTCCGGTCACATCGGAGGGCATTTTCCAGCGCCAAACCGGATCGATCAAGGCTGTGGACGGGCTTGATTTTTTTATTCAACGGGGGAAAACACTCGGCCTGGTCGGGGAGTCGGGCTGTGGAAAGTCAACCACCGGACAGGCGATCCTTCAACTCTATCGCCCCACTTCCGGCAGCATTATTTTCGACGGGGAACAATTATGTGATCTGAAAGGCGAGCGGCTGCGCCGCCTGCGCCGCCGGATGCAGATCGTCTTCCAGGATACCTATGCGGCCATGAACCCCCGCATGACAATCGGGGACAGCATTGTCGAGCCTCTCCAAGTTCACGGGTTGGCAAAGGGTAAAGACCGGACCGCGAGGGTTTATGAACTCCTCGACATGGTGGGTATTCCGTCCTATTTTGCCCAGCGATATCCCCATGAGTTGAGCGGCGGACAGCTCCAGCGCGTCGGCATCGCCAGGGCCCTGGCCGTGGAACCGGAATTTATTGTCTGCGACGAACCCGTATCCGCACTGGATGTCTCCATACAGTCTCAAATCATAAACCTGTTGGAGGAGCTGCAGGGCAAGCTGGGGTTGACATATCTGTTCATTTCCCATGATTTAAGTGTGGTACGGCATATCAGTGATGAAATTGCGGTGATGTATCTGGGAAAAATCGTCGAATTGGCTGGCCGCGTGAATCTCTATCATAAGCCCCTTCATCCTTACACCCAGGCACTCTTGTCAGCCGTACCCATACCCGATCCGGATATAGAGGAGAAACGTGAAAGAATATTGCTGACCGGGGATGTCCCCAGCCCGTCGAATCCGCCTTCCGGATGTCGCTTCCGAACCCGGTGTGCAATTGCAAAACCGGCTTGCGCCGAAACGGAACCGCTCTTTAGCGAAGCGGAAAAGGGACATTGGGTGGCGTGCTTCTTGTATGAAAAAGAGAGTTCCTACCATCTTCAGGATTAAAAACTGTCATTTTCCCGTACCCAAGCCTCCTCCACAAGACCATTTCCGACAATTTCGTGCAGAAGGCTTACAATAGACTGATTGGCTGTGGCAGACATGCCATCCACCGCCGGGATGGGCCGAAAACTTGCCCCATCGACAGCACCTGCCATAATACATGCTTCCAGCATGCGGCGTTCCGTATCCGCATCTTGGAGAATTTCGGGCTTTTTGAGAAGATAGGCAAGCATTGCCGAAATGCCATAGGCCGCCCAGTTTGAAGTCGTAACCGGAATGGTCACGTCCGCGGTAACACGGCATGCCATGCCGGCGTTACAGGGGCACTGGCAAACATCTGCGTTGGGTACAATCCGCCTCACCTCGTCTTCGATGTTACCCGACCCCAGCTCGTTGCCGCCATCAATGCCGGCAATCGTCAAGACTCCTCGCCTCTGAGCCTCATCGAAGAGATGATACAGTTTGGGGCCCTGGTACGGGAATCCCAGAACACTATGATGGTGTCCTTTTCTATTGGGTCCCATGGTTTCAAAGGAAAACACAGCCTTTGGTTGGTATTGGTCAAACAGTTTTGTTGCTTCCGTCTGGGCGTCTTCATCCGTTTCGTGAGAAAATGGTATGATGGCTGCCATGTTTCTCGCTTTTCGGACCATTTCGTATGGTTCGATATTAAGACCGGCGGCCTTTGCCGAAGACTTCAAAGGCTCCAACTCGCGCTCCCCCACGACAAATATAGGTTTTGCATTAAGACCCAGGTTTACAGCCCTGGCCATGCTCGCAGACCCGAGGGGTCCGTCGGTTTCTCCATGAGGGCAATGAGGAATCGAACTGAAGCCATTCATGATAAACACATTATCTTCTGCTTTGACCTGGTCCAATATCTTCTGGGCAGCCAGCAGCGATAGAGATTTCACACCGAGTTTTCTGCATGCGCAGTCATGAAGCTTGCTGGTCAGGCCTCTCAGGGGTATGGACTTCTGGCGCATTTCCACGGTAATCAGTCTGTCGACGTATTCACCAATGATTTCCATTGCTGCCGCCTCCTTTGTTTTTTATGATTAAAAATATATGACCTGTTTCTCTATTCATCTCTATAGTGCACCAGTCCCGCCCTTCCTTTGGCCGGCCTTTCGCGTATGGCCGCTTCATTGGGTTCGGTTCCCCAGCCGGGGCGATCCGGGATAATGAGGTGGCCGCCTTCGATGGGCGGAAGATGGGTAAACAGTTCATGGTCCCAGGACAGCCGGTCGATGTCGATCTCCATGATCCTCAGATGCGGTACCGCAGCTGCAAAATGTGCGTTCATCATCGTGCACAGGTGGCCGTAAAAATTATGCGGCGCAACGTTCACCTCATGGGCCTCGGCAGCGGCAGCAATTTTCATGGACTGCCAGACCCCGTTCCACACCGCATCGATGATCGCCACGTCCATGGTTTCCCGGTTAAAGTATGGCAGAAATTCACGTAGCCCAAAGAGTGTTTCACCCGAACTTATGGGGTGGGGGCTCTGGCTTCGAATATGGGCAAGCGCTTTAGGGTTGTATGTATCGATCTCGACCCAGAACATGTCCAGATCCGCAATCTCCCGGAGTATTTTCACATACCCTTCTGTGGAGCAGTTGAAATTGAGATCGAGCATGATGTCCATGTCCGGGCCGGCGCCGTCCCGGAATGCTTCCAAATGATCTCTTATATTGCGCAACACCTTGCGTTCGACATTACGGGCCGGCTCAAACGGTGTCCCGAACCCGGGCCGCCAGCCGCGAACCGATCCGTCTTCATAGATAAATGTGTTGGTCTTTAAACCGGTAAATCCCTTTTGACGCACCTCCGCCCCCATGGCTTTAACCCCTTCAAGATCCGTAATCGCCGGAGGATAGTATGTCGGATGATTGATACGCCAGGTTGCACAGTGGGACCAGTAGAGCCGGATCCGATCCCGCACCTTACCCCCGAGAAGTTCATAGCACGGCACCCCGAGGGTTTTGGCCTTTGCATCCAATAACGCGTTTTCTATTGCACCGAGACCCTCGGCCACCACGCCGCCGGCGGCCGGCCGCGTGAGGCTGAAAAGCTGCGCGTAGATCCGTTCGTGGTTGCCCACCGATTGCCCCACCGCACGTTCCGAAAGACGCTCGATTACAGCGGTTACACCCGGGGAGCCGAAGCCTTCGTCGAATTCACTCCAGCCCACAATCCCGTCGTCTGTGGTCAGTTTTACAAAATGATAGTTTCGCCAGCCGGCATCTGCGTGCAGGGTTTCAATTTTTTCGATCTTCATCCGGTAATTCCTTTCTTTCGGCGCCTTTTATGTATGATCGGCATATTATATGATTGCGGTGATTTTCCTCTACACATGTGGTCATTGTCAAGGACGGCGTCAAACATCCCGGCTCGCGATCTTGAAATGGCCGCACCCGAAACAGGCCCTGTAAACAGAAGTTGAATCTGTGGTAAAACTCTTGTAAAGCTTAATGAAGGTACCTATCTCGGCCTGATAATTATCAACTCAACTTTCGGGTTTCGCCCGATAGTAGGGAAATGGGTGATTTGATGACGATGTGCGCTGTTTGAGCCCTTTAGGACATCTTACATCAGCGCCCCCGAACCAATGGTTAACAGGCTCAAACATCGGATATCAATAGACGGAATTTTAGCATTTTGGCCTGCGCTGATGATAGATATCCTTAAGGGCGAGTTCGCACAGCGACAGCAAATTATTCATTTCCCGACAATATGGATCTCGAAAGTTGAGTTATTAACAGAGGAGCCGAACACATGAATGAACGCCAGCGGATCATCAATACCCTGAATGGCGAACCGGCGGACAAACCGCCGTGGGCCACCCGGCTCGATATATGGCACACATCCCGATTGCGGACCGGCACCCTGCCGGCGGAAATGGCCGGCAAGGAACTCAACGAAATCCACCGCGCCCTCAAGGTCGGGCGGCAGTGCTACGCCCAGCTGATCCAAACACGGCTGCGCGGAGTGGAGATGACCGTCAAATTCAATGGTGAGGTCGTCCGAAAGGAGACCGACCCGGTTATGCGGTTCCCGCAACCCAGGGAACTGGTCACCATGGAAGCACCCGGAGAAACGCTGATTACCCTCAAGACACCGGCCGGGATATCCCGTATGAAGTTCCAGGTGGTGGATGAGATCATAAAGGCGGCTGCAGCACCGTATCTGGTGGAGCACCTTATAAAGGATGACCATGACTTCGCCGTGGTCAATTGGATCGTAAACCATTCCGAGGTCGTTCCGGACTATGAAGGCTTTGCCGCCCGGGAAGAGGCTGTCGGAGACCTGGGATTTACCATCGCCATGATGGAGCGCACGCCATTTCAACGGATCATGCTCGACTTTATGGGTGAAGAAAAGACGGTCTATTCCATGATGGACAGCCCCGATGATTTTCAATACCTGCTGGATATTCTGACCGAGCAGGGCCGGGAAATGGTATCCCTGGCGCTGGAGTCTCCTGCTCTGATGATTGAATTTACAGACAATTTCGAAGGATCCATTACCAGCCCGAGCCTGTTTAAAACCTATTGCATGCCGTTTATGCAGGAAACAGCCGACCGGCTGCACGCTCAGGGGCGGTACCTGGGAAGTCATATGGACGGTAATATGGCGCCGTTGCTCGATCTCATTCCAGAGTGCGGCGTGGATGTGGTGGAGTCATTCTCCCCCGCACCCTTGACCCGATTGACCTTTGAGGATGCCTGGAATGCCTGGCGCGGAAAAGTGTTGATGTGGGGTGCCGTACCGTCTCCGATTTTCGAACCCCATGTTCCCGAGCATGAATTTACCGAGTGGATAGACCGGATGCAGGATCTTATAGGTGATGACAAACGGATTATTCTGGGAATCGGAGATCAGGCCGTCTGCCCCTCACTCATGGAACGAATCCTTAAAGCGAGCGAGATGCTGGGGCGATAAGGATCAATCGATGCCTGATGATCACCTGATTATCGGGCTTTTGCAATGGAAAAAATGGGCCGCCCGATCCGGGGAGCGGCTTGCACCCATCACCCCATAGAGCAGTTAAGGGTTATGTTATATTCAAAACACACAGGGCGCGGTCCGGATCAAATCATCTGTCTCTCCACCGCTCAAGCCGATTGAAGCTGAACGAGGCAACCGATAGAAGGTCTTCCAGGTTCACCGGTTTTATGAAATAGTCTTCAAAACCGGCATCACGGCATTCGGTCAATTCATACATGGTGACATAACCGGTTACCGCAACCGGAGTCACCAAGGGCCAACTCTTACGGATCTCCCGGCACAACTCGATACCGCTCATGCCGGGCAGTTTGATGTCCAGAAAAGCCAGGCCAAAGGATTTCTTTTTAATCAAGTCAAGGGCTGCCTCGGCACTTTCAACCGTCTCTACGGTGTATCCGGTCCTTGAAAAAACCTGTTCGTACATTACCCGAATCTGCTCATCATCATCTACACATATTATTCTTTTCTCCACGCTATGCTCCTTATTCCTTTATTCTATTAATCTGCCTGATGACGCGGTTGTCATAGGGATACATTTTCGATATCGACGATCTTCTTTTTCCCCTGTCCGCTTCCGGTGGACTTGTCCGCCTCTGCAGTATTTGTCCGCTTCCGGCGGATTAGAACCGGGTAAATCACTATCTTTTCATATGCAGATTGAGATAACAGCAGATTCCATGCCAGTTTTTTGTATTGGTTGGGAAAAATTTTCAGACACACAGACGGTTCAAAACTGCAGATACATGTGATTGGGAAGCGGCGCTATGTCATGCGCACCGGGTATGATTGAGTGGTATCGACAGTCACCGGGTATCTTTTCTCAGCGCTTTCCTTGAAGCCCTGTCCACGAGCGTAAACAGCCTGTCGATATTATCTTTTTGATTCGATATCTTATGTCCACACACGTTAACAAACTCACAGTCCAACGGATCGATTATTCTGAAAAATTCCTGATACAATTTATAATTATTAAGGCGTCTGTTTTTCTTTGAACGATAATCATTTTCCTCAAACCGGGCACGCCTCCCCTGTAAACCCATGATATTTTGAGAATCCGTATATATAATCACCCTGTGGTCCGATGTCTGAATATCGTTTAGCGCCCATAAAACAGTCTGCAGTTCCAGCCTCGTTGAAGATGTAGACTCAAATCGCCTCACTTTTACGCAGGCCCGCAGCGAATCCAATGAAAGTCCGGGTTCAGACACAACGAGGTAGGCCCCATATCCGATATTTGAATGGGGATCTACACTCCCATCCGCAAATAGCATCAGCGTGTCCATAATAATTTTACTATATTTCCATTAAATGAAAAAAAACAAACCTTATTATCCCATCACATAAATCCATGTTTTTCTTGACATGTTTTGCCGTTAACGATTATAGGCGAATGTCGTAAAAAATATTTCGAACCATTGAATGCGGTCCCGGGGGAAGCCGGGAGCGATCCGAATGCAACCAGGAGAAAGAAGATGGAAACATGTCCCTGCGGCAGCGAACGACCCTATGACGACTGCTGCCGGCCTTTGATAGAGGGCCGGCAAAATGCCGAAACCGCCGAGGCGCTTATGCGTTCCCGCTACAGCGCCTTTGTGAAAACAGAAATCGATTATCTTTGTAGTACCATCCCCCCTGCCCAGCAAAAAAACTTCAACCGTCCTGAGGCCGTCAAATGGTCGGAAAACTCCGAATGGGAAGGACTTGAAATTATCGAAACCGGTGAAGGCGGCCCGGATGACGAGGCCGGCACGGTCGAATTTATCGCCCGGTTTCGGGAAAAGGACAAAAAGGTTGAACATCACGAAATTGCCCAGTTCGGCAAAATCGACGGACGCTGGTATTTTATCGACGGCCAGGCCCCAAAGCCAAAAACCGTCGTACACCAGGGCCCAAAGATCGGCCGCAATGACCCGTGTCCTTGCGGCAGCGGGAAAAAATACAAAAAATGCTGCAACCGATAAATATGCCGGCACGATGCCCGGCAAGGCCTTGATCTCGTCCAGTACCGGTTCGAGTCGAGCTGTTTTCCATCGGTTCGGACCCGAAACACGTTACATGGAATTTGTCGACTGCTTGCGACGGATTGACTGAATCATTTCATCAAGCTTTTGAAGAAAAACTGACCGATCACGCTTCTTTAGCGGCGGCGGCCCGCCCGTTATCTCTCCTGCGCCGCGAAGCTCCGACAACAGGTCCCGGATCGCAAGGGTCTCACCGATGTTGTCTTCCGTAAACGGCTTGCCGGTCGGCCCCACTGCACACGCGCCTTTCTTGAGGCAACGGCCCGCAAGGGGGATATCGGCGGTGACCACGATGTCGTAGGGTTGCACGTGTTCGACAATCCAGTCATCGGCCGCGTCGAATCCGTCCGCCACAACCTCGAGGGCAATCCATCCCTCTTCGGGTACCCGCATCCAGGAGTTGGCCACCAGTGTGACATTCAGGCGATATCGGCTTGCGACACGGTACACTTCCTGTTTGACCGGGCACGCATCGGCATCTACAAAGATATGCAGCAAAAAAAGACCCTCTTCAACTTTCTGTCTCTCCTGCGGCTTCCTGTGCCCATCGATGAAATTTGGATCTGGGAAGCGGTTTATCCATCCAGGACTGATCGGGTTCGGGATCTTTAATGACCTCCTCAACAGGCTTTAGGCGCGGCATCGGCTTAGAGCTGATGTAACCTTTGCCCGTCACCCATCGAACCTGTCCGGCTTTTTCAATAGCGAGGACGATCTGATTGGTCATCTGGCAGTCGCCGAGCACATAGTCCATTACGGCCTGGTGCCGGCCCGCACGCCATTCCTTTGGCGCATCGGCACCATCCATAAGCTTTTCCTGGGGGATGTCCATCGCCGCTGCGACCTTGGCCAGCTTGACAGGGAAACCGGCCTGGTTGAAAAACTGGAACATGGGGTCGTAACTCTTCAGGGCGATACGGGCGGCAAGGGGCAGGTCATCGGCCTGATGGCCGAGCCACTTGAGGTCAAAACCCAAGCCGTTCCAGGCACAGACCATAAATCCATCCTTCTGCATTCTATCGAGATATTCCAGGATTTCATGGGCCCGGTGTTGGGTCACGTTCAACGCCGGATGTCCTGTCTCATCCTCTGAATACCAGACCCGTTCCTCTCCGTTGTGAACCGCCGTTGCCGCCACTGAAATATGAAACGGCGCGTACTTCTCCATATCCTCGTGCCTGCCTAAATCAAAGACATCCGAGATCTCTATGTCGAAACTCAGTAACTTCATCCCTCCCCCTTTCAAAACTGACGGTATAATTTTACCACTCGATTGTTCCCTCAAACAGACTATAGAACTTGCCGTGTTCAACACTTTTTAACTTTTCAAACAGAACCTCTGCTGCTTCTTCAGGGGTTTTATCCGCATCAACAGACGCGGTGTCTGTTTTCAAGCGACCCGGATGAATTGAACAAACTTTCAATTCAGTGTCTTTAAACTCCCGGCACATACACTGTGTCAGCATATTTTGCGCGGCTTTCGCTATGCGATATGAATATGAGCAGGAAATATGATCAAGCTGACCTGTCGATATTTTGGTTATTGAGCCAAACCGCGAGGAGATGTTGACAATGGTTCCTTCCTTGTTCATATAGGGCAATACGGCCTGTGATACCCGTAAGGCACCCAGGCAGTGAACATCTATGAGGGAAAGCACCTCCGCTGCTGTCGTTTCAGTTAAAATGGCGCTATTGCCCCCAATTCCAGCATTGTTTATCAGTACATCGATTTTCCCAAAGGGCATTAATGCTTCCTGGATGGAAGTTTTTACAGTATTGGATGTAATATCTGATAAGATAGGAAAGCATTGGGTTTCACCGATTTTCATTAAGTTCATCGCATCTTTTTTATTCCTCACCAGAGCAAAAACATTCCATTGGTTGAGAATAAAATTTTTGGTAAGAGCAAAACCGAATCCCCTGCCTGCACCTGTGATTAAAACTGTTTTTCTTTTTTCCTTTATCATTTTCCCTTCTCAATCCAAACCCGTATCCCCCGCAGTCAGGGCAAATCCGATTTAATAATATGGCATTTTCGATGAAACATGATACTGCAAAAAGGTTGATTCACACTTCATTTGAGTTTGAAAACAGCCTGCCCTTCCCGTTTACCCTCTTTTCCCATGTCACCATCGATCGTACTGACGGACTCGATGACAAATACCCTTTCTCTGCCTATTTTTTGACTGTTCACAAGATAATTCCGCACTTTTTCGGCACGCGCCAATGCCAGATGGCGTAATTCAGAGTCGGTAATTTCAATGTTGGTAAAAAGCAGTTTCTGCATTTCCGCAGACGGCAGCTTCTTTATATTCCCAGATGCGTCCCGGGGTTTGGGAAAGTCAGCGGACAGATAAACCGCACGCAGGTAAAAGTCATCTGCGCTTATCGTTTCGCCGGATGCATCGATGCCGGAGGGCTGATTGGCGCCTCCGGCCTGCATCCGTTGTTTTTGCTCCGCCAGCAGCTTGTCCAACCGCTGTTTCTTCAGGACCCGCACATCGTATTCCGGATTGACGGTTCCTTTGATTTCCAGTTTCAGGCCGGGCCGTTCATAAAGGGCCTCAGCCAATTTTTCCAATTTTTCAATGCTCTCAGGGGTCAAATCGGAAAGCCCTGGTTTATAATCGATATGACTGAACTCCACCCCTCCTCCCGCCACCGCCTCCAGGATGGAAAACGGGGCTGTGATAATTTTGACGATCAGATTCTTTATCACCATCCCGACGATTTTGGCCAGGTCGAATTCCGGATCATTCAATTGCCCCTGAATAGGTATATCCAGGTTTATGTCTCCGTTACGGTCGGTGAGCAGAGACAGGGCCAGTTCCACGGGCAGCTTGACGGCATCAGGGCTCTCGACTTTGCCCCCTAAAACCAGATCATCGACAAAAAAACGGTTTTCAGCTTTGAGTTGCTGGCCATCCAGGCTGTACTTGAGGTCGATATTCAGTTTTCCCTTCTTGATCTTGCGACCGATATATTTACCACTATACGGCGTAAAAGGTCCCATGGGAATATCACGGAAAGCGATGGCAATATCTACAAACCGGGTCGGCGCCAGGGGGTTCACTTTGCCGGAGATTTCCAGGGGGGCATGGTTTTCCAGGTTGCCCTCCAGCAAAACATCGGCCCGGGTGTCTGCGGCGCTGTTCAAACCGGATATTTTCCCCCCCAGATTGAAAAATTCGGCTTTATAATTGGGTTTAACAAAAAGATCCTGGAAATTGACATGGCCACCTTGCAGGGTCACCTGGTCAATACGGACAGGCGGCAGAGAAATAATCGACCCGGATTCGGTTGCGGGAGGATTGGTTTCTATGACTTCACCCGCTTCGGCTGCCTCCTGCCGCAAGACGTTCATTACGCTGAGGCGCCCGTCTTCCCCGATGGCCAGGCGAGCATAATAATCACTCAACACGACCTCTTTAACGATCATCCGGGTCGGATTCAAGCCGATATCCATATCCGTAAGATTCAGAGTGTCCCATTTAACCAGATCCTCTCCTTTGAACGCATCGATGGTGGCCATTTTAGTGATCGAAACACTGCCTTTAAACGTCAGCTTCGGATCCCTGTCGGGTAAAACGGTTGCGGTCAACTGGCCGTTGCTATGCAGGCGGCCGGCGGTCAGCAAAACACCGACTTTCTTATTCCAGTACGGATGAAACGATTTAAAGGCGACATCTCCGGCTTTAATTTTCAGATCCGCAGATATGGGATCGAGGTTCACACCTCCTGCAATCTCAATGTTTCCCTGATCACCGCCGAAGTTCAAAGCCAAAGAAACCTTTAAAGGCTGCTGTAACGACGATGTGAAATCGGAAACAACCATCCGGATGTCCAGCAGCCGGGTTTCAACTGCATCCTCCGGCATCCGGTCTTCAAAGTCGACGGCATACCCTTTGACTTCAAATTTACCGAGATCCACCTTCCACGGTGACTGATTGTTCACCGCCGGCGACGGGTTAACGGGCTTTTGGGATTTCGGCGGGACAAACACGGACAGGGGGCGAAGTAAATTAATGTCGCCCTTTGGTGAGCGCTTGCAGGTAACAGACCCATCTTCGGTTACGATTTCACTGACGACGGCTTTTCGGTTATTGGCGTCAACCGCGACACCTTTAATACTCAGAAGGGGTACCTGAACCAAGGGATTATCCGCACCGTTCATCACAAGTTTGAATCCTTCGGCGAAGATTTCCCGGACATATGCTGTCAGTGAATTCAGGTCAACGGTTGTATCGTTGACACCCAGGTTCGGAAGCGCTGCCAGCAATCCATCCTTTGACGGGTCTCTAAATTCAACGGATTCAAGACGTATATGGGCAATGGCGGCATCTAAAGCAGTTAAATCGGCCTCTACGCCGCTAAAGCTGATCAGGTGTGCGGCAATTGTCTTCCGATCACCGAGCGGCCCGGTGAACTGAAGTGAGTTCACACTGGCTGATGCGTTGCTTAAACCCCCTGCCAATTTTTTCCGGCCGGCTTCGAGTTTGAAGTCTGCCCTTGCGTTCACGGTTCCGGACGATACATCAATTCCCGCAATGTTGCCGTAATAGGTCATGTATTTTTTCAGAAAAACCGAATCGATTTCAATTTTACCCTCGGTTTTAAGGTCGGCAATGGAAACGGCGCCCTGCCAACGGACGATTTCACCGGATTCCGTCTTCAGGGACAGTCGATAGTCGGTAATATTTTCAGGCAAAGGGGTCAGGTTGGTTGCAGTCAAATCGATGGGTGCGATGGTGGTTTCAAAATCCGGATCGGGCAGTTGATCTTTGAACACCACCTGCCCGTCCAGCAGGCTGAACTGCTCAATCAGAAATATCGGAAAGGTAATCGCCGCTTCCACACCCGGGCTTGCATCGGAAGGCGCTTTGCCTGTGGCGATCAAGTTAGAAAAATTATATGAGCCATCGGCAAGTCGCAGTACCTGTATCTGGGGGCGAGTCACCCGCAAGGTTTTCACAACAGGCATCAATCTAAAAATGGATGCCCAGCGAATCTTATAGTAAAGCTCATCGACGCTGGCGAATTTAACACCATCGGGTTCGGTGACGGATAATCCGGCAATCCGCATTTCTAAGGTATAAGGGTTGAAAGAGACGTCAGCTACCGCAACCGTCCGTTTGAGCGGCGGACCGATCTTAGAGGTAACGTATGATTTAATCAGTGCCGGCAGGCCCCAGAAACCGACAGTGGTGTATATCAGAAACAAGATCAAAACGGTGACGCCGATTCGTCTGGGCCTGCGCGGCAGTTTCTGCCATGAGGTGCTTAACTCTGTCATTTAGCTCCCTTTGCTATTGTCTGGATCACTTAAGTTATCATATGGGGGGAGGCTGCCAACCGCCGCATACCTTCTCAATCTGCGCGGCAACCGCCAGGGCCACATCTTCCCGCCAGGGTCGCGCCACAACCTGCACCCCGATAGGCATGCCGTCCGAAGCGGTCCCGCATCGGACCACCGCCACCGGCCAGCCGGTCAGATTGTATATCCGGGTATAGGTGTATCCGTCTCCTCTTAAATTAACCTCGCCATGGGGCATGGCCGGAAAGGCATTGACCGGACAGACAATCACATCATACCGCTGCATAAATCTCAGCATCCCGCTGCGGATTCGATCCAGGTCCGTCAACAGGGAGGTAAACGCCGGGGTCGATATGGCGTCGTGGCTCAAAAAACGATTCTCCAGGATGGGATCGATCTCTGTGGTTCCGGCGGCTTCAAGGATTCGGCGGGTCCAGGCCCCGCCGTCGGCCGTTCCCAGCTTTAACCACATACCGATGGCCGTCTTGACTTCAGCCGGCCGGTCTTCTTCCAGGCGCATACCGGTATCGGACAGGGCCGAGACTGCAGATTTTACGGCTTCTGCCACCTCAGCCGTTGGAGAGACGGATTGATTGTCAATATAATATGCCACGCGCAATTTCGCCAGCTCAACCAGACCCGAGTCACCCACCGGTATCGGTACGATGGCCGGATCATGCCAATCCACACCGGAAATGATCGGAAGAATCAAGGCCAGGTCCTCCACTTTCCGGGCCAGCGGTCCGATCTGGGTCAACGAATCCAGGGCTCCCATTTCATAGGAGATGATGTGTCCGGTTCGCGGAACGCGACCCGATGTCGGCTTGAGGCCGGCCACACCGCAAAAATGGGCCGGCTGGCGAATGCTGCCGCCGGTATCCGTACCCAGATCAAACGGGGAACCGCAGGCGGCCACGATGGCGGCTGCCCCGCCGCTGCTTCCTCCGGTAATTCGATCCGGGTTGTATGGGTTGCTCGTGCGGCCGTAGACCAGATTCACCGTCTCGCTGTAGAGGGTAAGTTCCGGTGTATTGGTCTTTCCAAGCAGAATCGCACCGGCTTCTCGAAGTCGCGCCGTGACGGTGGCGTCCTTTTCGGGGATAAAGTTCCGACGCCCGGTGGTGCCGGCGGTGGTGATAATTCCGGCCGTATCGATGGAGTCTTTCAATGTCATGGGAACCCCGTGGAGCGGCCCCCTGACCTCACCCCGGGCCAACGCCGCATCTGCGGCACGCGCCTCGTCCAGGGCACGCTCCGCCGCCAGTTGGACAACCGCGTTGATTATCGGGTTGACCGCCTCGATACGCTCAAGATAGGCGGTGACGGCATCTACAGCTGAAATCTCTTTGGATCGAATGGCCTGGGCCAACGCCGTGGCCGACAGGCAGATAATTTCATCCATGGGGGTATCCTTTCATTAAAATTTTGTTAATACTCTCTATCTTCAGGGCCAACCCAAAAATGGGGATTGAACGCAACTTCCCACAGGTAGCCGTCCGGATCTTTAAAATACCCTGAGTAGCCTCCCCAAAATACCTTTATGGGTGGTTTGACAGATGTTGCACCGACTGAGACTGCCTGGGCGAAGATTTGATCGACTTCAGATTCCGAGGCCACATTATGAGAAAGCGTGAATCCCGGAAAACCAGTGCCCTCATGCGGCACGGTCGCATCTTCGGCAAGAGATTCACGTTTGAACAAACCCAGCCAACTGCCGTGGAGGGTAAAGAAAGCGACTTCGGGCGGCGACGCCATCCTGGGAAACCCAAGCCCTTCCTGGTAAAATTTTATCGATTCTTCCAGATCGCTCACCCCCAGTGTAATCATGCTGATTCTCGGTTTCATATTTCCCCCATATTTCAACAAACGCCCCTTTCCTGTCCGGAGAATACTATCTTTACGGTTTTTCCAATACAAACACTTCAGATTCCGCATGATAACCGATGCCTTTATTTTTTAAAAAACCGGCCACTTCATTGTCGGCAATCTCATTGTATTCGACTTTCTGCACAGCGCCGTACCCGGCATCCAGCCCCAGCGTTTGCATGGTTTCATAGTCATATAAAAATTTATGCCCATAATTGATATGCGTCATTGCGTTGATGACCATGGCAGGTGTTAACGGATATTCCGATATTCTGCCCTGATGGGTTTTGTATAACATCTCTTTTTCACCTGATTCGTTGCGATACAATGACAGACATAATTTTTCCAACGATGGGGTGACGACAATCTGTTTTCCATCTTTTTTAAGTATTCTGAAGGTATCTTTCAGATATTTCTTAAACTGCCGGTGGTAAATATGTTCCACTAAATGACTGGAAAAAATGACATCCACCGTACCGTCATCGAAGGGAAGTTTTCTGGTAATGTCAACAGGTACAGCTCCTAAAATATCGGTATCCAGGAAGCTGCCTAAAGACGTTTCTGCCGCCTCTCCGAAGGTGCCGCTGCCTGCACCGAAGTGAACTTTCACAACCGGATGGGTTTCCAAATAATGAGCTATTTTTGACTTCCGGAATAAAAAATTTTTTATATTCAGCAACTTTGCAATATTATATTTCAGTGAAATGGCAGACGAATAAATCAGACCTTCTCTTTGGGTTTTTTCTATTAAATAATTTCGCATATCAAGTTTTCGACACGAATCTTTATTAGATAATTATTCTGAATAACAAAGGGCCAAAGGGGTCACGTACGCTTTTAGCTTTCAACGATCGATTTCGCTTGGCTTGTCCGAACGCCCGAAACCAAAAAAGTCGGGGGCAATCACCCTTTTACCCCCAGCCGTGAAAATTGGGATCATCTTCCGGTAAAGATAGCTCCACGTGGGTTCGCCGTGAAGACACAGAAAAATCTGGTCCGCATTTTGAAGGCCTCATCAACGTAGTGCATCCGCAAGCCTTCAAAGCCTTTCAGATCCTTAATGTAAACTGGGCTGCAAAGAAAACCCGGGAGATCGACAAACCGTTCTTCCGGAGTTCTTAATACTTCTGTCATCGTAACACATCCTTTTAATATGTTGACCGAACTTTGCTAAGCAGCCGCCAGGCTTTTTGCTTCGGCTGAGTTAGCATAGGTTTGGCGTTTCAGTAAAAGCTATTCTTCGAGGTGGTGGTTTTTAAATTCCATTTTAATTAATCGAGTCTTTTTTTCAATGAGTTTCTATCATTTCAGTCACCAACTATTTTCCTGATATAACGTCGAATTAAGTTGCGGACAGGGTGAACGGCCATGAAAATACTCAAGGATTATCAAAAAATCTCGTACCTGTTTATTGAAAAACCGCCCGGCCCTGTCCGTCAATCCTGAATGCCGTGTTATAATCTCAGTAAATTTTAGCCAGTTTGCGCATGAAGCGTATGCACCTCATCATCAAGTCGACCATCAAGCAAATCCTCGGTCACTTCAAGGTCGTAACGGGACTGGAGGTTTAGCCAAAACTGAGGTGACATGCTAAAAAAACGTCCTAAACGAAGCGCGGTATCTGCAGTAATAGATCTTTTCCCATGCACAATTTCATTTATTCGTCTTGGGGGTACACTTATATCCTTTGCCAGTCGGTACTGGCTGATTCCCATGGGCTCTATAAACTCCTCCATAAGAATTTCGCCAGGATGGATAGGACGAAGCTGTTTGTTTTTCATATGATCTCCTAATGATAACCTGTTATTTCAACATCATACGCATCATTATCACGCCATTTAGAACAAATCCGCCATTGGTCGTTTATGCGTATGCTATGCTGACTCTTTCGGTCACCTTTCAATGCCTCCAACCGGTTACCCGGTGGAATTCGCAAGTCACTTAATTTCGGCGTAGCATCAAGAATTACCAGTTTCTTTCGTGCAATACGCTGAATATTTTGTGGTAATTTGCCTGAAAGCTGCCTGTTAAATATTTTTTCGGTTTCGTTGTCTCGAAATGATTTTAACATGGGAATGGTGATAACGCAATTCGTTATTAACGCCAAGCGTTATGCATGAAAGTGGTTCCTGTTTTCGTTGGTTATAACGTCGCCACTAACTGGGCAATTTCGGTGTCATTTCTGGGTCAAGTCGACTCTTAGCTCTTTGAAATTGATTCGGCGTATGGCAGAATACGGCTATTCAAATGTTCCACATTTCTGAAATTTCCTTCAGCAACTCCGTAAACATCACATAGCCCTGCTCATCCGAAAAAATGTCCTCACCACGCCTGCCCCTGCTCATGACATGGTACCATGCACTTAAATATTCTATTCGAAGTGGTCGTGACATAATGCCTCTTAATATCATTCTCATTCAAATAGGGCAAGAGCGGACTTGACCCCCATATTACCAAAGCAAAAAGGCGCCTATCGCTGGATCAGAGATCTTGTGATTGACATCTCTTTAAAATCGGGAAAGAATGCCATCGGTTCGTTGGCTTAGAGAATCGCAGCAAGAAATTTACGTGCTGATAACAACCGGATCACCATCATCAACGATGGAAAAATGTTACCCTATTTTTCTTCAAATTTGTTCATAATTAGAGATGCAGAACAATCGAGGTAGGAGGATAGAAGTGGAACGGATTAGCAATATAGAAAAGATATACGAAAAATGGCGACCTGTTGTGGGAGACGAAGAAATCGAAGGATACCGCAAAGCAGGTATGGGGCAAAGAGTTGGCTTTGGGGAAAAACCCGCACTTCTTGTGGTAGATATGACTAAGATTTATGTAGACCCGAAGTACCCCATGGCACACGGAACCCTTGTTAAAACCGCCGTTAAAGGGGTGCAACAGGTTCTATCAGCTTGCCGCAGGGCCAATTTGCCAATTTTTTTCGTAAGGCCCAAACGAACGACGTTCACTGAAATGGGGCTTCAAAGAGAAAAATGGGGATGTCTTAAAGATTCTTCTCTGCAAAGTCCAGAGGCGAACACCTGGCAAGCCGAGATATGCCCGAAAGACGAAGAAATTGTTTTTGAAAAGACAAAGTCCAGTTGTTTTTTTGAGACACATTTTCGCAGTATGTTGACATACTTGAAAATAGATACACTTATAATTACGGGTATATCCACCAGCGGTTGCGTGAGGGCCGCAGTAATGGATGCTTTTTTTTGTAACTACCGTACCATTATTCCGGAACAATGCTGTGGGGATCGATCCCCGAGAGCGCATTTAAACAGTCTTTTTGATATGGACATGAAGTATGGAGATGTAATGGATATTGAAAATGTTTTATCTCATTTAGACAACCTATGTTGATTTTCACACTAATCTAAGAACAGCTGAATTCATGTCCCTAAAATAATGGTGTATGAAGCAGCTTCGGCAAAAATAGCGCAAGCCAGGGGAAAAACACCAAAATAATCAGAACAACCGTATCCGAGCAGCAAAACGGGAAAGATCCTCTCAGGACCGTGGTGACCGGCAATCCGGTTACGCCGCTGACCGCAAAGAGATTTAAGCCGACCGGAGGGATCACACTGCCGATCTCTATTGCCAGTGCATACAGGATGCCCAAGTGAATTGGGTCTATTCCCATAGACAGGGCGACTGGAAACAAAATGGGAACTGTGAGTACCAGAATCGCCACACCCGTTAAAAACATGGAAAGCATGAGCAATGCAGGCATCAACACACAGAGAAACTGCATCCGAGAAAGACCCAGCGATGTTACCCAGTCCGCAATATCCTGGGGCCAGCCCATATTTGCGAGAAAAAACTGGAATATGCCGACACAGCCCAGAAGAAAGAATACAATCGTTGTGAGGTTCATGGCCCGAACGGTTGTCGGCAACAGCTCCTTCAGGAATGCCTTGCCTTTTGAACAAGTACCGTAAATCAAAGCGTACCCTGCGGCGGCGGCTCCTGCCTCGGTAGGCGTAAACAGCCCTCCATACAAACCACCCAGGACCATCACCGGCATCAGCAACGCCGGCCAGGCTTCCCGAAAAGCAAGCCATACCTTCCTTATCTCAAATTTTCCGGCCGGGAGTTTTGCCACAAATATGGAAACAGAAACGATGATAAACGCATCGCTTAAAGCCAGCATAATGCCCGGAACAATGCCGGCAAAGAAAAGCTCAATGATGGACTCTTCTGTGATGACGCCATACAATATAAGCGTGAGGCTGGGGGGAATAAGCAGCGCGATGCCGCCGGCAGAAGCGATGACACCAGCGGCCATCCATTTCGGATAACCGCGTTTTATCATTTCCGGATAGGCAATGACGCTCATGGCAGCAGCACTTGCCGTGGATGAACCTGAAATAGCGCCGAAAAGGACCGCCGCGATCAACGTCGCATAGGCAAAACCGCCAGGTACCCATCCGACCAGGGCATCGGCAAACTTGAATAGCCCGCCCACCAGGCCGGTTTTTTCCATCAGGAATCCAGCGTAGATGAAAAACGGTATGGCCATCAGCGTATATTTACTGGTGAAAATGAAAAATGCCTTGAACAACGTGGTGTATGTCAAAAACGGGTCGAAGATTACCAGCAATGCGACAGCTCCGGCCAACGCGATTCCAATGGGTACACCACCAAGCAAAAACGAAAATAAAGAACTTCCCAAAAAAAACATTCAGTACGCCTTTCACGCAGAACGGAATCAACCGGATCGAATTAAATTTCGGTTACTCTCACTGAATCCGTAGATATGTTTCCTCTCCAGAATGCAACAACACCCTCTATGGCCTGGATCAGCGCGACGAGACCCATTAATCCAAAACCGATCATCAAAGCCACCTGAAAAGGCCAGAGGTACATCGCCAGACTCTCGGTTTTCCTATTCATTATTATCGAACGCTGGATGGTTGGCCAGGCAGTCACCATGAGGGATGAACAGAATAGAAAAATGCAAAAAGAAACCAGGATATCCAGTACAGCGACTATCTTATGGAGTCCTTTTGCCGCAAGCGCCTGGAGAAATGCACTCATTACCAAATGGTTTTTTTTTGCCTGCGTAACAGAAATTGAAAGGGCAATCCCGGACATCATCGCATAGACAACCGCGTCCATGCCCCACTCGAAAACCTGCCCGAAAATGTATCTGCGAACGATTTCCAACAAGGCAAACAAGGTCGCACCCAACAAAATGATGGCCGTAAACTTGGACAAAATTTCGGTGAGAAATTTATTTAAAAGGGTTGAAAATTTGTCTAATGAAGACACGGACATTGCCTCCCGATTCATGTGAACTACAATAATCTGAAATAAAGTGATCGGTTCCGGATTCAACGTTCAGGGCTCAAAGATGATAACCGATTATCAGCAATCGGTTTTTTCCTCAAGTGCCGAACCCGTTACTATTTACTATCATATGGGGGATAAAACGATTCCTGTCAACCGATATTCGACGGAACTGTCATCGGAAAAAACTAAGGAGGGCTCTACTGCCCGGCCCTCCTTAGCTTTTCTATCAGATCAGAGTCGTTTCTTCATCCCTTTTTTGTATTTTTTGAATTCATCGGCAAATTGTGAACAGTCGCACTTCTCGAGCCAATTCGAACCCATGGGATTGGCTTTAACAGCCGCGTCGGCTTCAGCACCAAACTTGTCGACCCACGGATCCACTTCGGCGGGCGTTATGCTTTTAATATATTTTGCAGTTGCATCACCGATAGCGGCTTTTATCACACCAGCTTCAGTCGGATTCATGACGTAAATACCGGGTTTTGAAATATCGGTAACCTGGTATTGTTCGACAAGACGACGGTCATTACAGAAATTGATTTTCTTCTGAAATGGAATAAAGTCGTTCACTACGATATCCTCTAGAATCTCCTGTTGTTCCTTGCTCAGTTTTTTCCACCACTTGCCGCTTGCCCCGAACCAGTAATAGTCACCAACAATACCGTTGATCCCCGCCACGGAGAAATAGGGTGCCTGGCTTTTGACCTGGTTGAATCCACCCAGGCTGGTAAACAAACCGTCGATGACGCCGGTCTGCAGCGCAGACGGCACATCACCGAATGCCATGGTCGTCGGGTTTGCTCCGAGTGCTTTCAAAAGGGCGTTCTCAATCGTGCTCATGCTGCGAATCTTTTGGCCGGCGAAATCCTCGGGCTTTATCATTCGACTCTTGATGGCGCCAGCCCCCATATACATGCTCAGGTGGCCGCTGCCGAAGAGTTTGATGTCATGCACGTCCTTGAGACGTTTACTCAACATGGCAAATGTCTCAAAGCTGTCCAGGGCGTTGATGGCTCCGGGTGTGGTTAACAACTGTGGGCCGACCGCCGCGGCGAAGAATGGATCCACGCTTACGGTTTTCCCAATCTGACCCGTCATCATCTCAAGGTTGCCCTCGGTCAACGCCTCGGTGGCCTGCGGTACGTTATATAGAGACCGCGCCCAATAAATCTGTACCTTGCTTCCGGGTATTCTCTTTTCCACTTGTTCCGCAAAATAGACTTCTGCAATTGCTGCGGGATGAGGAGGCCCGCCATGGTCCGATGCCCATCTCATTTTGATCGGTTCCACCGACCACGCGTCTGCAGAAATGAATAAAGAGCTTGAAAAAAAAGCCAGGCCGACCAGGGTTACGATTAACAGTTTGTTTAAGGTTTTCATGGTCTTGTTTCCTCCTAATTCAGGGTATAAAGATTAGAAAAACACAGGCTCCCAGACATGTTACACTCGTATGGTCTTACTAAATAAAGAATATTCATTTCTTCCTTATTAGATCCTTTTATTAAGAATCTTATCGAGCCAGGCAAGAATGTGCCCGCAAATCTCATCGGAATTCATGTAAGCCACGGGCGCGTGGGAATTGCCCGTAACAGAGCATCGTAATAAGCGCCGACTCACTCGCGGGACCGTCGCCATTCAAGATGGCTCCTGACCCCGTAGCCCCTTTCATAGGGACTCTTTTCCCGTTGAAATATCAAGTTCAATTCGAAATGCTTTTATAGGGCCGTGCAGTGACTGCCCTCATGAAGCTGAATGTTACCAATTCTCCCTCATTTGACCATAGCCCAATAAAACGGAGACATCAAGAGCTTATGTCTTTTTATTTATGTTAAATTCTTCTCTAAAGCGATGAGTCGCTATAATCTTTTTGGAAATACTGTATCCGATTCATGATTTGAGGCCTGTACCGAAGCCAGGAATATTGACGGAATCACGCTCGCTCGTACCTAAAATAATTGAATATTTGATCAATCGGCCAGCGCTTTACCGGAAATGCTCACTAAGTGCGGGAAACCGGAAATTCTACTGTTTGATATAGATTTTAATTGCTCGATGGATTCTCCCGTGCTGGAATAATAATCATAAAATAGATCCCCCTTTTCGCTCCTTCCGATCACCTTTTGGCCCCATGAAGGCGAAAATGAAATTCGCCAATGGCGGGTTCGACAGTCGGCGACAGACGGAATCGTCGTGCGCTTCTATTCGTTCATGGTACAATTGCGGACTAACCACGCTTGGCACCAAAAATATTTCGAGCAAATCGGCATCATCGAGACCCAAATTCAGGCAATGCTCACCGATGAATACGGTAACGTCTTCTGCCTTGGTTGAATTACGGGGTCAAATCCGCTCTTAGCTCTTTGAGATTGATTCGGTATAAGGCAGAATGCGACGATTCGAATGTCTCATATTTCTGAAGTTTCCTTCAGCAACTCCATAGACATCACATAGTCCTGCTTATCCGAAAAAATATCCTCACCACGCCTGCCTCGGTTCATGACATGGTGGCATGCATCGGGATATTCGATTCGAAGTGGTCGCGACACAATGCCTCTTAATGCCATTCTCATTAAAGTAGGTCAAGAGAGGACTTGACCCCCATCATAGGTGCCTCCTTTAGTCGTCATCCATTTCTATGATCTTCCAATCCGTAACACGAAAGATCATTGCGTTGACAGCTTTGTGTGGTTTTGCTTTTCGGTATTTACTGATGACAACGATACCATAGTGGTCTTCACTGTTATATTTCCCCGCAAGTGCTTTCTTTACTCTTTCAAGTCGGGCTTGGTTAAGGCCTTTGAATGCTTCATTGAGTTTAGCGAAATCAATTACTCTCACTTCTTCCAACTCCAAAATCTGGGAAACTCCTTCGGGAAACCCAGCCAACTCTTTAGCCATTCTTTCTTTGTGCTTACCTGGCTTTCCATTTCTAAGGACATTATCGTCAATCATGCTAATGAATGTCTTTGCGCCAGCCTCATTCATCATAGAATTGACTGCCTTTAATGCTTCTTTGTTCGGCTCTGCAGCCAAGCAAGCAGTTCCGTAAAGTGCCATGCAAATTGCCAAGTATCGAATATTCATGGTATTTCCCTTTTGTTTATGGATTCAGGTTGCGGGGTCAATCCGCTCTTAGCTCTTTGTGATTGACTCGGCAATTTCATCCAACCGGAGGGCAAACTTGCGATCCTCGGACAGCTTCTTTTTCATGCGCTCCATTATGCTGCTGACGGTGCTGTCGTTTTCGATACCAAACTGCGCGCCGATTTCTTTTAACGTGTCTCGTCTCAGCCTTCTGGTAAGATATATCGCCACATTGCGACCCTCATTCATTTTTCCCCGTCGCATCTTTAGAATATAGGCATCAATCTTTTTCGCCAATCCGGACTGCAAGGCATTCCGGTGGATATATCGGACTGCCTGCAGTAGATAGCTGTCGGTATCGATGAGAATGGACTTGTAGCGTCCACGGAAAAGCTGTCCGTCACATTTGTGGCGCCGGTTGTATCTTTGGGTGTACACCGTACTGTTCAGCGGGCGAGGCTTTTTGCGCTCCGCTGGAACAGATTATTGGGCTACACTCACAATTTAATTTCCATTCCCGGTTTGGCACATCTCACACAGGAAATTGTACTGTTGAATTCTTCCTTTAGATGTGTTCCGAAATACTTCGTTTTTCTTCCAGTGAGCGGAATCGCCTTTTCCTTCAAATCCCCAATGGAAAGATGAACTGGTTCAGGATCATTATCCTTACCGTTAAGATCGATCAATACAACTCGTGGCTTGTTACTTAATACAGTATGGATAGATTCACACCAACGAGTATCTGCAACATAGGCAAAATCTATGCTATTATCTTCATGAGCGAGGGAAAAACCATAAGTATCTATTAAATGGTCCAGCTTGAAGATAGATGTTTGAAATCCATTCACCAAATCCGGCCTTGACGTTTCGTTGACTTCTAAAAAGGTACAAAACTCCTTCATCCATTTAAAGCAAGGATGCTTCGAGGTGAAAGCACTGGTAACTAAACCTACAGTCATCTTTTCCAAACCTTCCGGCCCGACGATTTTGAAGGACAATCTCTTATCGGCTCCAATATGGAGGTAGAAGGCTGATAGGATTAAAAAAGGGAGACCAAAGATATGATCACCATGCAAATGAGAAATATAAATAGTGTTGATTGAAGAAAGTTCGATATAATTCTTGTGGATTGACAGCATGATATCTGGAGGTGTTTCACATAGTAGGATGCCATTTATTACAAAAGCATTATATGGAAGCCCATAGTTGATAGCTCCGCCATTTCCTAAAATCTTAATATTCATTGATATACTTGTCCGTGATTACTGTCATTCCTTTAAAGTGGTTTTCTTGCCCAATGCCCGCAATTAACCGGATGCAAAAAGTTGCAGAGCGAGGCGGCGCAGCTTTTTACAGTCCGAGTTAAATTGCCTTGTTCGGCATAGTTCATTTACTTGCAAAAAGGTTAATACGACGGAAAGTTTCAAAGCATTGTCCATCATCTTGCTTTGTTTCCCGTATCATTTCGGCAACAACATATTCTCTGAAAATGGCCTTGTGAGATTCTGGCACATAGGTCAGAAATGGCACAAGACTCGGTTGGTCCACCCAGCCGATCATGGTTTCAGTATCCGGGAAAAAACGATCCGCGTTTTCACCCCATACTTTGGCACCATTAAGTTCGCTTTGATTTACCAATTGAGTATATTCATCAATTGTGGGCATATACCAGGGCCATGAAAAATCTGAAAAGTAACGAGAGAACTCCTCTTTTTCCATTGCCTTGCGGATAACCTTGAAAAAGTGAGCGCAATTACCGTCAGCCGCAAAATTGAATCTTAAAAGGCCATCATCCCGAAGAGCTTTGAACACATTTCTTAAGAGACGATGATGATCTTTAACCCAATGAAGGGTTGCATTCGAATAAATGACATCGAATTCGTCTTCTAACGCTATCTTATCGATATCCATTAGGATAAAGCGCAGATTAGCTGTTTCCTTTGGTTTTGCAGTGTCGATCATGCCCTTTGAGGCATCTATGCCGACCACTTCACCATTGGGAAGAACCTCAGCAATTAATGCCGTGTTAACGCCGTCCCCACATCCCAAATCAAGAACTCGTTCGTTGCCCTTTAACGCCAATTCGGAAATTAATTTAGCTCCCCATTCTTTTTGATGAGCTGAGGCCTTTTCATATTTTTTACCATCGAACTCGTGTGTCATTAAATCTCCTGCCGAACGCGATGCTCACCGGAGAGGGCCGCTTTTTGGCCCGAATCCGGTGAAGCAGAAGGTTATATTTTATATCTGTATCTATATAAGATCCTGTAATGACAGTTATTTAATCATTATTATTCATATTCGATTTCTTGTGCTTCTTTTGTGATTGTAAGCAGGTCTTTGCCTTCAATATCCAATTCGATTTCGTGCTTGCGTTTGATCATCTTCTTGATACGTCTAGGACCTAATTTATAAATGTTAAAGTCAAGCCCGTGCTCGATGCAGTATTTCATTTTACCAGCATACTTTGCCTTGTTGAATCCACAGCCCAAATATCTTATTTCATCCCGTATCATGCTGCCCTTTGATTCGAGTATAATCCATATGATCAGGTCCAATATCCATTAATATAACAATTTAATCAGCGACCCGGCTATTTGGGTCCGCTGAATTTTCAGGTTGGGACTGGTGTTGCATTTTGATTGTTACTGCCTTCCATACTGACAGATATAAAGGCATAATCCACATACTGCTGTTTCCTCATTATTCTCTTTCATTTTGGAAAAGTACCTATCACATTTGCTGGCGTCAAAACGAACTGCTCTGGGTTCCTCTGCTCGAAATGGTTGTCCTGTGAACGCCTTTACTGGACAAATGTCTACACAATCGTGACAATCCCCGCAACGTTCATCCATTGGTCGAGCTTTCGTTTCCAAAGGTGCATCTGTCAATACAGTGGCCCAACGCACCCGTGGCCCCATGTTCGGGGTAATCAAGAGGCAATTTTTCCCAATCCAACCCAATCCTGCCAAATGAGCGCTCAATTTGTGAGAAAAAATGGCACAGATACTATCATCATTCACCCGTTTCGATGCTGCAACAGGGTAAGCTTTATGCCCTCGATGCTGTAAAACACTTGCTAATCGAGAGATTATTAAGTCCAGCCGGGCATTGATTATGTCATAGCAATGGGAACGGTAACTGACAGCTACTGCCCTTTCCTGACGCCGAGGCAACTGGTTTACAATTGTTTGAAATAGAGCGATTCCAATTGAAATGGAGCGCGGATACTCCGCTATTTCTGTTCCACCTTGTTCGAGAATTGTATCTTGAGCCGCGGATAAATCAGCAATGCCAAAATAATCCACACCCCACTTCATGGCTGAATCACGTAACTGATCTTCTAAGTCCATCTGTCCTTTCCTCTACCGGGTGTTTTAGTTTCTTACTATTGTTCGTCCCAACCCCAAGCTCAACCGCGCCGCTTTCTGGCGTCGGCTGGAGCGCCTTGTGTACGCCCGGCATGGGCGTGAACTTATGGGGTGAAAGTCCCCTGTTACGTGGTCAAGTCCGCTCTTAGCTCTTTGAGATTGATTCGGTATAAGGCAGAATGAGGCTATTCGAATGTTCCACATTTCTGAAGTTTCCTTCAGCAACTCCGTAAACATCACATAGTCCTGCTCATCCGAAAAAATATCCCAGGCACACCTGCCTCGGTTCATGACATGGTACCATGCATCGGGATATTCGATTCGAAGTGGTCGTGACATAATGCCTCTTAATATCATTCAAATTAAAATAGGTCAAGAGCGGACTTGACCCCCCCCCATTTATACGACAGTATAGCCAACGTAGTGTACAAGAATCTGGTCACCAAACTCCTCGTTGTCAGGGAGATAAGGACGCGGTTCGGAGACGCGTACTTGCTCGATCACCTCCTCAATTGAGAGCCCTTCAAGCACTGCCTGGAACTCGCGTTCCACAAACAAATCACTGCGCTGTGTTATAGCTATGAATCCGCCTGATCTGACAACTCGACTGAACTCTCGGAGTGTACCAAGGCTATCGGTTAGGTAGGTAAGTACGCCCACACAAGCAACTCCATCGTAATGGTCATCTGGAATGGGTAAGGGTAACCGTTGCAAGTCCACCGCATGCAAAGATCTGTACGCACCGGTCATGCCGGCAATTTCCAAGGAATGATGAGAAACATCAATCCCGTCGATTGTTGTGAACCCCTCTGTGTGCAATGCCCTGCCGCTTAGGCCAGTTCCACATCCCACATCCAGAATCACAGATTTCGGTGAGAGTTTTGCCTGAAGCATTGAAGCTACTTGTTCAGGAGCCTCATATCGCCAGTCGGCAAGGGTTCCATCATAGTCGCTGGCCCAATTGTCGTAGTATTTAGCGACGTCATCGCTCTTTTTGGACATGTCCCTGAGACCAATATGTTTTGAACGACTGCCTGATTCCATCTGCTGACTCCTATGCTTGCTGTCTGTTCGAAGTGGTTGAGACATAATGCCTTTTAATACTATTATAGTTCAAGTAGGTCAAGAGCGGACTTGACCCCCTTTCTCTTGCTGTTAGTTGTTGTAAATATTGATTAATCTATAAAGAATTGGCATTGACGCAATCCTATTCGCTTCAAAATTAGCTCCAACATACAACCTAAGGGTCTTCATAAAAATAAGTTTAGGTAGGAGTGAAGATAATTTGTCCCAACGACAATGATTAATAACTCCAAATTTTGATTTATCCTCTTTTATTGGCCTTAATAAAGTTGAATTATCAAGTTCTGTGTTAGCCGTAAACCAACCTGCAGTATATTCCCAAACGGGTAGGAGATCATTTGGATTTTCAGCATAAAAATAATTAAATAGATAAATACCTTTTTTACTCTTATCAACTTCAGCAATCCTTCTGGCATTTTCCATGACAGTAACATGAGTAAATGAGGCTTTTTTTTCAAAGAACTCTACCAATTCATGAAAATTTTTGTATTCACAAACTTTTTTTGCCGAATCTATATTTTTTGTTTCAATTAAAATGGCTATATCAAATTTTGCGACATGAATTCTGTCTTTTATGGAATCCAAATATGATTGTCTCGCAGGAGGAATAATAGCTGCTTTAAAAAGACTCACGCACACGACTCCTTGTTGTTTTCTAATTTCCTTCAGAAGTTGCTTTGCCCTCCCAATTAATTCTTTTTTTGTTTTGCTGGTGACTAAAAATAATGGAAATAAACTGGAATCGACTTCAACCCCTATATGTACATACCCTTTAGTATTAGGGGATATTAATTCTGCTTTTGGGTAATTTAAATGTTTATTTACGATTTCCATTGCATGTTTTCCTGTTTCAAAAATTGACTATTCTTATCATCTTACTCTAATAAGTTAAACGCATATAAGTCCTCGCCTGCGCACATACATAACGGGGCGTTTCAGCTACCGGCCACCGAACTTTCGAGCCTGCACAGAACCTTACGTAAAACCGCATAATTTTCCCGGTCAGATTCAGCGATTGGTTATATGCAAATTTTGGCAATATGCTAGTGCGCCAGCCCATATTTTGCCATTTGTGAAACGACTAAGTGATGAAATGGTCGAATCACATTAAAATAAATAGGACCTGTCCAATGCTTATAAAAAACGGTTGTAATAACGTAGAAGCGATTAATAGAATTACCTGCAGGTTCTTTGACGACGCCGAAATATGCTTTTAAATGTTTATCATCAGGAGTTTCCGAAACCCAAAATTTGTCCTCCTTGGCACATCGAACTATGAAAAAGGAGACATTCTCTCCTGCGGTAAATGAAACATCTTCGGGTTGCAGATTTGGTAATTCCTCTGGCTCTTCATGTCTAACAAGGCCAAGAATGCTTACGAGTAGTTTGCGGATACGATAAAGCAGAACGATCCACCATGGATAGTATGACAACATAGATGCAATAAATTTCCGCAAGGTGGTCTCACCTTCAAAAACTTTCACATCGGTGAAATCTGCTTTTTCGAAATATTTTTCTAACTCGCTGAATTTAAATATGTAATCCATTTTAGCAGTATATAACTCAGGCAATATCAAGCGATAAGTGCGTATCGGTTACACTCAAATAGATCGTATGCAAAAAACTCCGTTCCTTCCCTTTCACATTACTTAGCGCTTTTAAAATCCTCGGCCACTTGAGCCTGGAGCTCGGAAGAGGACAGGTAATCATGGGCCGTCATGGCCAGCATTTTTGCGGCATTGACCAGTGCCTGCCGACCGCGTTCGGTCGTCGTCGCCTCTCGGAAGGCAACCGAGTGGCCCGGGATATCGGAATCACAAATGGCAAGATACGGATGGACCGCCGGTATAAAGTGGCTCAGGTTTCCGATGTCTGAAGATCCTCTGCGGCCGTCGTCCGGATCGATGGAAATGCCGAGCAGTTCCATGTTCTTTCCCACAGCCCCTTCCAGAGAAGGGTTTCTGCGGATAGGATCGATGGACGGCAGTGAAATTTCAATTTTAACCTCGGTTCCGGTGGCAAGGGCTGCCCCTTCCGCACACAGTTTGACCCGGTCAAAAAGTTCGTCCCGGTAGCTTATGCTGGCCGCCCGCACATAGAAAAGACCGGCCGCATAATCGGGAATAATGTTCGGGGCATCGCCTCCGTGGGTGATGATGCCGTGGATGCGGCCGTCGGGTTTGAGATGCTGCCGCATGCTGTTCATGCCGGTATAGGCCATGACCATGGCATCCAGAGCGTTCCGACCCTGGTCCGGCGTGCTGGACGCATGGGCTGTCTTTCCGAAAAACTCTATTTTAAACTTTATGCGGCCAAGGTTGTTTCTTCCGGGAAAATTTCCGTCTTTCGGGTGAAACATCATGGCGGCATCTATCTCGTTAAAAACGCCCGCATCGACCAGACGCACCTTACCGCCCCCGCCCTCCTCAGCCGGCGTGCCGACAATCACAAGGCTTCCGGTATTATCTCCCAGAACCCGGCTCAAGGCGACCGCGGCACCAAAGCCGGCGGCTCCAATAAGGTTGTGTCCGCACCCGTGTCCGATCTTTGGCAGTGCGTCATATTCGGATAGAATCGCCACTGTGGGCCGCTTCGGTTCATACCCCTTGGGGCGCCCGAAAAAGGCAGTCTCGACGTTTCCCACCCCTCTTGCCACGGTAAAACCGTTTTCTTCAAGCATCTTTGAGAGATGTTCACATGCCTTTTTCTCCTGGTAGGCAATTTCGGGATTCTCTCTGAGATAGTCGCTTATTGAAAACAGCGTTTCAGAAAGCGCGTCAACTTCACTGCATATCTGTTCCTTAACCGCATCCATTACAATCTCCTTTTCTATTCTCGATAACACTCCGATATACTGCCGTTTTATCGGATTCCGACATGGCGGTCAAGGGGGAGTCGTAAAGATCCTGATAATCCTGTAAATCCTGTCCAATTGAAGGCAGTTTCATACAAAGAGTCAGAAGCCGAAAGAACTCGAAGTGGGAATCTTTTTTGATATGAAACTTGAATATTTATTCATCCTACATTATTAAATACGGTTTATGATTGACCTTGGACGATCATTATGTTTTGGAACAATGTTCCGTAAATATAAAACCATCATCATTGATACTATAGAAAATCGAAAAGGAAAGTGAACATGACCGAATTCGAATTCAGCTGCAATGAAATAAAATCGTTTCAATATGAAAAACCCGAGATTTCCAATGGGTATGCCGGCCAGACCCTCAAAGTCGATCTCAGCGATTCCGATATCGGAATCAAACCGGTTACCGACGAAATGAAAAAGGTCTTTATCGGTGGAAAGGGATTCGATCTCTGGCTGCTGTGGCACGCGGTCTCCCCGACCACCAAATGGACGGATATCGAAAATACCATCTGTATCGCATCCGGGCCCATGGGCGGCACCCCCATGTATCCGGGCTCCGGAAAGAGTATCGTCACCACCATTTCACCGATTACCGGCTCGGTCATGGACTCCAATGTCGGCGGATACTTCGGACCCTATCTTAAGTTTTCCGGATTCGACGCCATGGAAGTCTGCGGGAAAACCGAAACCGAAGTGGTCATCTACATCGATGGTGTGGAGAACAAGATTAAAATTTTCGAGGTCTCCGGCCTGCCCGAGGACGCCTACCGGACATCTGCCATATTAACCGAACATTTTGCCATGGGTTCTCCCCGAACCATATCCGTGGTTTCCACCGGTCCCGGAGCCAAGCACACGCTCATCGGTTGTTTGAATTTCAGCTGGTACGACAACAAACGGAAAAGAGCCCGTTACAAACAGGCGGGCCGCGGCGGCATCGGAACCGTTTTTTCCGATAAGGGTATTAAAGCGATTGTGGTTCGAGGAGAAGCGGTAACCGCCAAAACCAACAATCCGGCGGATGCGGAGACCCTTAAAACGGTCGCTAAAAAATATTCCCGGGAAATGACCGAACTGGATCCGAAACAGAACGAGATGTCAACAATCGGAACCACGCACTTAGTGCCCATCATGAATGATTACGATCTGCTTCCCACAAACAATTTCCAGTTCGGCCGACATCCGCAGTCCCGGAATATCGGCTCCGATGCCTACCGGCATATATTTCATAAAGGATTTGACGGGTGCTGGATGGGATGCACCGTGGCCTGCTCCCACGGCATCAAGGATTTTGTCCCCATGACCGGCCCGTTTAAGGGACAAACGGTATTTGTGGATGGGCCGGAATACGAGACCATTGCCGGCTGCGGTTCCAATCTGGGCATTTTTGATCCCTTTTTTATCTCTGAAATGAATTTTTACTGCGATGCATACGGCGTGGACACCATTTCAACGGGGACCGCCATGGCCTTTGCTATGGAGTGCTATGAATCCGGTCAGATAGACGCATCCCACACCGGCGGGATGAATCTTTCTTTCGGAAACCGCTCCGCTGCATTGGAACTCCTGCACCAGATGGCAGCGGGCAGAGGTTTCGGAAAGATCATCGGTCAGGGGGTGCGAAAGATGAAAGCCATCTTTGCGGACGATTTCGGGGCCGACCCGGTATTTATGCAGGATATCGGCATGGAGTCCAAGGGGCTGGAATTTTCCGAATATATGACCAAAGAATCCCTGGCCCAACAGGGGGGATACGGACTTGCCTTAAAGGGCCCCCAACATGATGAGGCCTGGCTGATCTTTCTAGACATGGTGCATAATTTCCTCCCCACATTTGAAAAAAAGGCTGAAGCCCTCCATTGGTTTCCCATGTTCCGGACATGGTTCGGGCTCTGCGGGCTATGCAAGCTCCCCTGGAACGACGTGGTGCCGGAAGACAATAAAGAGATGCCGGAACCGGCCAAGGTCATGAAGCATGTGCAGTGGTATTCTGAATATTTCAGTTCGGTTACCGGACGCAAAGCTTCGCCCGATGACCTGATTGCCATGAGTGAAGGGGTTTACAATTTCCAGAGAATCTTCAACCTCAAGATGGGATTTGGAAAAAGAGAACACGACGCCATTCCCTATCGTGCCGTCGGCCCGGTCACAAATGCTGAATACGAATCCAGGCAGGAACGCTATGACAAGGACCTGACCGAGAGATACGGGGTCGATATTTCCGCAATGGAACTGGAAGAAAAAGTCAGCGTGCTCCGAAATCACCGGGAGGGGCAGTACGAAAAACTCAAAGATGCCGTTTATATCCGGAGGGGATGGAACCCGGGTGGTATTCCGACATTGGAGACCGTTAAACGTCTGGGAATCGATTTTCCGGAAGTACTCGATGTGTTGAGGGCAAACGGTATTACCGAGTGATTTTCGTAAACGGCAAGCGGAGACCCTGGCATCCGGGCCTCACCATTTCGGAGATGCTTAAGGCACTCAATGACCCGTATCCGTATGCGGTGGTCCGTATCGACGGGAAGCATGTCTCAAAACCGGATTTTAAAACTTTCCGGATACCGGACAAATCAGAAATATTTCTGATGCCGTTGATTGCCGGGGGTTAACCCGAACATTGCATAAATATTTTTAACTAGTTGTAAGGGTATACCGCAAGATATTCGCTTTCATGGGATCGATACTTGATGCTCGATACTGGATGCTGGATAGTCAGCTATTAACCCGGAGTGAATTCCAAAATCATCGAGCATCGAGTATCCAGGATCTGCCAATATTTCCAATGAGTTCTATCACAACGCCTATAATAATTTGAGCAATTTATGCAACTGCAGGATTAGTGTTTCAGCCCCTTTGTCTCGGGCACGCTGATCAAAAGCGGGATCCGGATGAGAAGATCGACGCCGATAAATGCGATAAAAAGATAGGCCGGACCGATGGTGTCCCATATAAACCCGGCTGCATAGGCTGAAACTGCGGCAAGGGACATCCGGAAGAACCGGTTGATACCCATCCATCTTCCCATAAATTCCGCTGGAAACAGCTCGAAGATCATGGCCATGGTAATAATTGAATTGACGTAGATAAACCCCTGGAGGGCGCCCGATAAGATCAAAAACCCGGGACTCGGCGCCCAGATAAGTATCAGATTGGAGACCCACACGATCGGAGCGATGGCAAGGAGTACCCGCTTGCGTCCATATTTGTCGGCAAGCCTTCCGATGGGAATACCGAACAGAAAAGGGGTTAGGGCAAATCCGGTGACCATGGCCCCTAACGTGTAAGGATCTGCGCCTTTTACTTCTCTGGCAAACGCCTGGACAAATGGTATCACCATGCCCTGGGGCAAAAACACAATAGAGGAGATGGCAAGGAAGCGTTTAACGCTCTTTCTATAGGCAAATACCTCTGAAAGCCCTTTAAACAGATTGGGCGTCTGTTTTGCCGAAACCATGCGCCTGGTATTGGGGAGCTTGGTCAGTACCAGGAAAAAGGTACCGATGGTCCCCGCCAGACAGATGTAAAAAAGCGGCCGGATGCCCTCCACATTCACCCCCCCGAACCGGACAACCAGAAAGGCGCCGACCATCGGGCCCAGCATCCCCAGCAACCCGGCGGCAAGACTTTCACAGACACTCATGGCAGTGGCGCGATCTTCGTTTGCCAGCGAGCTGCCGCAGATAACGGAACAGCTGTGCATGCTGGTTCCAAGCCCCACCCAGTAGGCAAGCATGCCGATGATGATAATCTCCCAGCTCTGTGCAATGGCGTATAGAAACCAGGAAACGGCCAATAACGAAATCCCCACAAGATAGATGATCTTGTACCCGATCCGGTCGATAGCCCATCCGGTTAAGGGTCCCAGGATACCGGCGACACCGATGCCGATGCTGTTCACCATACCAAGCTGCAACCCGCTAGCTCCCAGCGAGAGTGTATAGATCGAAAGATACGGCAACACCATCTGATAAAAGAATCGGTAGATGGAGGTCCGTGTGGCCGTGATCACCCATTCATCCGGTTGTCTTGTTATAAAGCCGATCCAGGTGGAAACGGCTGTAGCTGTCTTTTCGCGTATACTCATCAATTACCCGGTTTTCGTAAAGATGCATCCATTTTTGCCCAGAAAAACGCCCTGCACTTCATACAGGGTTCAAGACGGTCTGTAAACGATATAAAGGATTCAAAGATTTGGAGTTCCGGGGTTCAGGGTTCAGGGGTTCAGGGGTTCAGGGGTTTGGGGGTTCAGGGGTTCAGGGGTTCAGGGGTTTTGATAAAAAATGTATTTTACTCTCTGCGATCTCTGTGTGCTTTGTGAGAGAAAAAAAACATCCCGACTCAGGGAAGGTAGGAATTCAGCCCAACAAAGGTGCCGCCGTTTTTCTGGCATAGCACCCGCATCAGGGTTGCAAAACGGATACCGGTAATGCCCATGCCGGCAGGATCATCCAGGACCACGGGAAATCCCACCGCATGAATGCGGACCCGACGGGCGCCGTCTGCGCTCTTCCGGTTGAGCCGCTCAATGGTGGAGACCACACGCTGCATGCTGCCGCCGGAGTATTCGTCGCCGAACACATAGAGGCTGATTTTTTTCCCTGGGTCGTAAAACCGTTCAATGGCAGCGGTGATCCCTTCCACCGGGCTGCTGTTGCTAAGGGATTGCCAGGTGGTCAGGACCTCGAGAACCGCTTTTCGCCGGGCTGGGGTATCGGGGATCCATTTGTTCCTGTATTGGGAAAACATAAAGGTTCCCATATCGTTCATGATCTGTATACCCTTTACTTTCGGATAGACGCTTAGGGTTTCCCGGATCTTTTTCCGCACCAGGGGCCAAGCATTCCGCTGCATGCTGCCCGAGGTGTCGATGATAAAAATAATGTATTCACTGTCGACCGGAATCCCGCCCACCGACGGGTTCCGCCGCCGGGGCCGGTTGGCCAGGAGCCGCTTCATCTCCTCGGTCAGCTCCTGACGGGCCCGGGCCAGCCGGCCCTCGATAATGTTTTGAACAACGGCATCTTTTTTAGATGTTTCAAACCGCCCTTCAATTTCTGCCAGATCCCCCTGGAGCCTTGCCAGCCGATTCTTTATGGTGGACAGCTGCTCGATCTTTCCGTCCAGCCTGCGGTTGGCCGATGCAACCTGGCCTCTAATTTCATGAAGTTCCTCTTCAAGGCTGATGATCCGGCCGCTCAGATCTTCCCGGATTTCGTCAAGGATCAGGGGTTCGGAAAACTTAGACAGAACAAAGAGCAGAATAATGGCGCCAAAGGCGCAGCAGATACAGTCCAAAAAAGAGAGGCTGAAAATATGTATGTCCCGTCTCGACGATTTCATGCTACGGCCAGTCGCTTGAAGGGCAGAAAAAAGATCCCTTTGAAATGGAGGCAAGCCGCCAGAACGCACTGGCAGCCATGGGATCGCCTTCCATGGGGTATAGTATTACGTTCACCGGAACCCTTGACGGAAGCAGGCGGATGGCTTCGTTAAAGAGCCGGAACCGCTTTTTGGCGGATATCTTTTTTGACCATGGCTTGCTTTTTCCCATGGTGGGAAGGCTGTCGGTTAATAGAAAGATGTTGTCCGGTGCCGGCCGCATTTTCTTTACGGCCATAAATGCGTGAAAGAGGCTGGTTCCTTTATCCGGAACGACCTTTTGCATGCGATCGACAGCCCTGTTTAACACCGCAACATCTCCTGCACTCAGCCATTTTTTTTCAGACCCTTCGATCAATGGCCGTGCGGTTTCATCAAATGTATAGATCTGAAAATTTGCCGTCCGGGGAAGCTGGGTGGTCAACCAGTCGACGGTGGAAACCGCCTGCTGCCATTTTTTGGATCTTAATTTCTCTCGATCCGTAAGATACTGCCTCCGGATGATACCGACGATGGTTTCATGGAGCATGCTCGCCGACGCATCCACCAAAATCAGGATACGATCCCCGCCCATCTTAAGATCCGTTAAATACTGCCGGTCGCCCCGACCGGGAAAAGAGCGCAGCCGGGTCCCCATGACATCGTCGGATTTGCTCCCGGCCTCAAGTCGCCGACGCTCCTGCTCAAGAGATTTCAGATCTGCTTTCAACCGGTTGATGTGCACCTGTTCGGAAAGGGTGTCCCGGTCCGAGTCGGCAAGCTCGATTTTTTTCTCCTCGAGGATTTTTATCACTTCAAGGGAGCGGCCTTCGGTCTTAGCCAGTTCCTGGATGGTTATTTCCAGGGTATTGCGCGCCACGGCCAGGTCTTTTCTGCCGTCGACAACCGCCTTTTCAAGCCGCTCTGTTTCCCCGCGAAGATCGGTAACAACCGCATCCCGGCGGGCGGCAGACTTTGCATTGACGATGACAAACAAAAGGATAATCGCCCCCAGGCCGCAGCAGATGCAGTCGATAAAAGAAAGGCTGAAGACATTTACGGTTCTACGTTTCATAGTTAATGCTCATCCATAAAAGAACGTATTTGGACTCGCGCTATCAGCCATCCGCGGTCAGCGGTCAGCTTTCAGCAAAAGGCAATAAAAACAGGCAGATCGTAAGAGGAGGATGATTGGCCTGATTCGGCCGCTCACCGAATCAGGTCTAAAAAAATGTTTTCTCTGCGCCCTCTGCGTGCTCTGTGAGAGATAAGCAAACCCCCATATCCCCGCATCGTGTCGCTTCAACCAACCCGCGTCGGTATATAAGATTATATTAAACACAAGCAATCAGACGGAACGGTTCGGAAAAGCCCTCCACCTTAATGGTCTGCCCGAGTTTAAGAACTGCCTTTCCGGAAACCCTTATCCCGTCGATAAAGATACCATTTTTACCGTCATCAATCAGCAGAACATCTTCTCCCTGCAATTGAATCGAAAAGCATCGATCCTGTATATCGGCGGGCTCACCGGCTTTAAAAACCTTTGGATCGCCCCCTGCTTGTTTTCCGATGAGAATCGGTAGGTCGGAAATCGGGTAGGCGAAATCTTCAAAAAGCAGATGGGTCGGCCGGACCGTCTGATCGTTTTGTGATGCGGAACCGTTTTCGGAATCTTTCCCGATGCCTGTCCAGGACCTGCTGGAGAGAAGGGATGCGCCGGTCCCCTCGCTGAACTGTTCCGAAAGGGACAGGGCGCCCAACGCAGCCGCACCCGGTGCAAGTGCTGTCATCTCCATATCCGGAATACGTAAACGGATGTCTTTAAACCCGAAAATAGCCTCTGCCCGGTGAGTCACCTGGAGCAAAACGGGTGCAGCCGGTGTTTCTGAATCGTTCCAAACGGTCTCGATGACCCGGCATACCGCATCAAAGACCGGTTGTATTTTTTCCAAAAACGGCTCCCGGGAAAGCAACGCCTGATGGAGATGAAGGCCGGCCCGGATCCTGACCTGTGCGGCGGCCTCCTTTCTGAGGTCTTTTAATATATCAGGAAGCCGGTTGTAGAGCTGCTGTTCGGCTGCTGCCCGATGGAACGGATCATAGCGCGTCTGCCGGACAAATGCCTCGGCAACGATCTTTGCAAATTCCGCATACAACCTGTATCGCCCCATGCCCGGAACCGATTCGGTGTGCGCCGCAACGAGCCGGTCCGATTGTGAAAAGACGGTTACGACCGCACGATGCAGGTGCATATCGACAAAGGCGAGCAACTTTTCCGGATGGGGCGTACCGGATGCGGCAATGGAGATGGGTACGAATCCGGCAACCGGAATCGAAAGCACCGTTGTCATGCCGAGGATCCTCCCGAGCTGCTCCTCGTCAAAGTAATCGGGTACGGCAATGACAAGCCTTTTGCCGTGCTTTTTGATTGCACCCCAGATCTTTTCTAAATGCGCATAGGCAAGTTCGGCATGGCTGCTTCCCTCAAAGCCAGGCTGTTTTAAAGGCTCTGCGTCAAGCCGGTCCCAAAAAGTATTTACAATTTCGCGCGGTTTAAGATGGGCCTTCTGTTCCGCTTCACACCCGATGCGGTGTCTTTTTTTATCAGACAGCGCAAACCCGGGGGTTTCCAGGTTTTCGCCGTCGACATTGATACATCTGCCGCCGGCCGCCGCCATAATTCCGGCATCGCTCAACTCCAATCCGATCACGTGCATGGTTTACACCCCTTTATGCCGTGTGCAGGTGGCGTGTCAGGTTCTCCTCGCAGTATGCTTCCGTATCCAGAACGTACCGTTCCTGAAGATGCTGCAGCTGATGCAGCACAAACATCAGGATGATGCTGAGCAGAAGTGCGACCAGGGTCGAATTAAATGCTACCCCGAGGCTGCGGGTCACATCGAATATATTTCCTTCAAGCGCCTTGTGGGCGTGACCCAGCGCATCTCCGATCCCCCGGACCGTACCCAGAAAACCCACAGACGGAATCGCCCAGGCGATGTAGCGGATCATCGACAGTTCGGCATCCAGACGTTCTGCCTCGGATGCGCAGTAGGCATGGGTGGCATTGGATACATCCTGAATGTTTTGGGTGGAACTGAACCGCTGCAGCGCCGCCAGAAGAGCCCTGGGGAGAAGCGACTTCTTCTGGGGCGGAGCCAGGCCCTGGATTTTTCGGGATAGATCCCGGGTGTCTTCCGGAAGAATACGTATCCCTTCGGCAAGCGGAATCAGGTCCATCTGCAGCAGCGACCGGTTCCGGATCGTTGCGATCCCCTTGTAGGCCATCATGGCAAGGGCCCACAGCATCAGGACAAAACAGACCTCCTGTTCGTAATCGCGCAGGATCACATACCCGGATCGCTGGGTCACCGCACCTTTATCCATGTCCAGCAACGCGGCCTGTCTGGATAGAAACGCATCCGCATTGGGTCGGATGATACCCACGTAGGCGGCATGCACGATAATAATAATGATGAGCAAAGAAAAGAGCTGATAGACAAGCTCGACAGACATGGGAAATGATTTTTGCCTCATGGCATTGCTGCTCCTGTTTTTTCGGGTCAACGGCTGAATCGAACCCGTACCCGATTCAGCCTATATATCTGCCGGAAAATCGACCGCATGATCCGGCTCGATGCGTTCAGACGGTATAAACGTTTTAAACGGCATTGTCTCTTTCTCCGGTTCCGGCGCCCTTTCAGACGCCTTACGGGGTTTTGATGTTCCGGCCGCAGGATCGCTTCCCCCGCCCGTTTCGGCCGGCTTTTCAGAAGAGGCGGCATCGGCTGCTGCAGCCAGGACAAATTGTCCGCCCCAGCCCCCCTCTACGGTGCCGGCATAACTGCAGGTACCCAACGCAATCAGCAGCACCGATATTACCTTCTGTATTTTTTTCATAAAATTATTCATTTAAGAAGATTCTTTTGCTTGAATCCCTAATCCGATGGGTCTTTTTTCAGCGGTTCATTTGGCATACCGGCAGATCCGGAAACCAAGATCCGGGCGCCCGGTCTTGCTGTAATCCCGGTAGGCGGCCCGCAGGGCGCTGATGCCGGCATGCCGCCAGCTCGATCCCCTTACCACCCGGAGTTTTCCTGTCTCCGGTCCCACAGGATCCGTGTATGTCTTTTTCGGTGAATAGGGATAGATCGAATAATAATCATGGCACCACTCGGCCACATTTCCCCCCACATCATACAGCCCCATTCCGCTTGCACCGAACATGCCCGTTGCCGCAGTTACCGGATAGCCGTCCTCATAGTTTTCCAAGGTCGAGGCCAGCAAATCCTTTGCCGATTTATCGGCAATGTTGACGGTCCGGTTTTCAGGGGGAAATCGATCGCCCCAGGGATATTTTTTCAACGCTCCGTTTTTTCGAAACCGAGCACCGTATTCCCACTCAGCTTCGGTGGATAGCCGGTATCCGGTACCAATCGGTGCGCCTGCGGTGATTGTTTTCCCGTCAACGGCATATACCGACTGTAAACCTTCCCGTTTGCTCAGCCAGTTGCAGTATCCGGCGGCCTGCTCCCAGGTGAGTCGCACCGCGGGTTGACGACTGCCGTTTAATGATTTCGTACCGAATTTACCGGAGTCGTGCCGTGATTCAAAAGCCCGGAATTCCCCGTTGGTCACCTCGCGCATGCCCATATAGAAGGGCCGCTTCAGCTCGATCCTGCGAAGCGATTCATTGGACCGGCGCCCCTGCTCCCGCCGGGACGACCCCATCACATAGGATTCCGGACGGATAAGCACCAGTTCGTATCCGTCGGCTGTTTTGATGATCCCGGGAGGGGCTTTAAAAAGGGGGGTTAACGCAACCGTCACCTGCTGGGGAAACCCCGGACGCGGGGTGATCGTTACACGGTAAGGCTTATATCCCTTTTTCTTCAATTCCAGGGTATGCTCAACGGCAACCAGTTCCAACCGTTTCGGAACCGTACCCAGTTTTTTCCCGTCAATAAACAGCATGACACCCGAAGGGGCGACTGCCATGTGGATGACACCTTTTTTGGGTGTAAGCGGGATATTTAGCGTCTTTTTCCCGGCGGCAGCCATCTTAATCTTCCGGGTTTTCGGCCGATATCCGGCCTTTGAAATCCGGATCCCGTGTTCCCGGTTCGGCCCGAGCGATATTTCAATCGGCGTCTGCCCGGCATATTGACCGCCGACGGTAACCGTCGCCCCGGCCGGCGCAGTCTGGAGCAGAAGGATCCCGTCAGCCGGCACGAGGTGAACCGTTTCGACATCTTTCGCCTGATCCGCAACCACCGTAAGCGGCATCTTTGAGGGCTTGAATTTTTCTGCGATCAGCTCAAGGGCGTACACACCGGCTGTCAATTGAAGTGTTGCGGGGGTCTTTCCTTTGGGTTGGCCGTCGATATGAATCGCCGCCCCCTGGGGAACCGATCGGATTGAAACATCGGCCCAGCCGGGTGTAAGCGCAACATCGATCGCCTGGGTCCGTCCCATCCCTTTTACATTCAACGCGATTTCAGCAGCCTGGTATCGTTCGGCCAGAACCCGTATTTTCCGGACGCCGGCCTGAACCGGAGCCGCCCCAAGCGGCGTCTTTCCGATCTCCCGGCCGTCTACAAATACGACGGCACCGGTTATGGCCGAATCCGGCCGCCCGGTCCGGTGTGCGATAAATCTGATCATTCCCGGAAGCTTTTCCAGCTTAAAGGAAAATGTCTGGCTTTTTTCTTTTGTGACCTTTATCGATGTATCGAGATGCCGGTATCCTTTTTTTTGCACCTCGAGACCGTATGTTCCGGGTCTCAACAGATAATAGTCTTTTAAGAGGGGTGCAAACACACCGCCCTTAATCGATATGCGGTCCGGCGCCGGCGCTATCTCGACAACGACCTGCTTTGCCGTAAAAATAAACCCGGCCGCACCGACCAGACAGGTAAAAATGAGACCGGTCACGCCTGCAATGATCCGCTTCAGGTAAACTGGCCTTCCGGGCCTTCCGGATGACGGTTCCGGGCGAAACGGAATCGGCTCTATTTCAATCTCGGGTGGCGGGTTCTGGGGATTCATATCGGCGCTTCACATCTAATGGTTACCTGCAGCGGCGGATCATCCGCCTTGACCACCATTTTCCGCAGAACATCCTTGTATCCTTCCCGAACCCCGACGATGGTATATGTCCCGGGCCGGAGATGGAGTTCTTTATTCTGGAATCTTCCGAACTTTCCCACCCTGTAGATGGCAACTTCCGTGATCCCGTCGGATGCAATCACAATCTTTATCGGGGTCTGTGCAATCCGGATCAACCCTTTCAGGGTTTCAATTTGTGTTCGAATCCGGGGTCCTTTGGGTTCGACGGCATCTGCCGCTTCCACAAGACCGGCTGCTATTTGAAGATATTGAACCGATGCCAGCGCATCCGGCTCCACGATATAATACCGGAGCCGTTTGTCCATTCGGAGCCTTTCCAGGGAACGGGATTTTCCACCGAGAGCAAACCGGAGGCTGCCATCGATCTTTAACACCGCCTTGTAGCTGTCTGCAGCCCCGACCCAGTCTTCTGCCTGTTCTGCTGCTGCCGCCTCTTTTTTCAAATCATCGATCAGCTTCAGCCGGATGGCCGCATCCACCTGGCTGAGCGCGTCTTTGACTTCGGTGGCGTCCGGTTTGATGTTTTTTGCCTTTATAAACGCATCCTGGGCAACATAATGTTTACCGCTTTCAAGGGCCGCCATGCCGGATGACATGTGCTGCCGAAACGGCTCATCGATGCTGCGCCGGTTGACGTCTCCGGCTTCAGACGCCCGGGGAACTTTTTCCGGCAGGACATCTTCGCCTTCAGGATCCGGTCTTTTCGGGGCCGGAAGAGACGCGACAGGCACCTTCGCCACCTTTTCTTTGACCGCATTTCTTTCAGAAGGTTGTACCGGTTTTTGAACCGGCGCAGGTGCGGGTTTGGGCGCCGGCGCCGGCGCGAGGGTCGATACGAGCATCGGGTGTTTCGATACATAATAGAGAACATATCCCCCGCCGGCAATGACTGCTGCCAGTGCAGACAGAAACACCAGCATTTTCATGCCGGTAAAACCGGGGGTTTTTAAAAAGAGGGACCTTTTCCGAAGCGTATCGGATACGGTTTCCAAAACGGCAGGGGTCTGTTTTATGATTCGCACCTTTTTAGGGTCTTAATGGTTATTTATTTGGAATTTGATATTTATGGTTTGGATTTTCCGATACATCCGGCACACCAAAGCCTGTCTCCTCGTAATAGATCTTTTTCAGCAGTTCCCGCCATTTTGCGTACTGTTCTTCTGCGGAACCGGTCAGTTCATACTGTTTGCCTTCAAATTGCAGAACGAGCGGTTTCATCTCATCGTCAAACGATTCGCCCAGCTCCTCGATGGCCGCACCATGTATTTTCCGCTGTTGAGAGATATTGATTCCGTCGATAAAGATCTTCCCGCCGCCAACCACCAGAAGCCCCTTGAGCAAACCGGTGTGATCAACATCTTTTGCATCCAGCAGGATCGCCGTTGCCACCATCAGGGCACCGGCTGCCTGGCGTATCATGGCGTCTCTTCTGATTTTGGCCTGGGCGATCCTCTCGGTCCGATTCAACTCGCGCCAGTTTTCATACGGGGACCACATGTCGTTATAATAGTTTTCATAGTACTCGTTGAGCGTGTCGACAAACATGTAGTCCCGCTCACGGACCCGAAGCAGCCGGTCCATCATGGGGTCATCGGCTGCAGGGAGTCGATTGATCTCAAGGCGTCCGTGATCTTTCTTTTTAAGATAGGACCCAAACGCATCCGGGGCCATGTCCTGGGCAAATTTAAGCTGGGAGATGTTTCGAACCGTGTTGATCCGGTCCGGCGTCAAATCGGCCCTGTATCGAGCCATATCGTTTGCAATGGTGTTGTATAGATCCTGGTAGGGATCTTTTTGGCCGGGCTGATTGTCTTCATAGGATGCATCTGTCAAATCCGCTTTATATTTTCTCTTAAACCAGCGTTTGCCGGAAGCGTCCCTGACATCGACTTCGACAATCAGGCGTTCACCGTTTGATTCAAGGATATGGCCCTGGACCGTCACATCCGCAAAATCCCTGATTTCCGGAACGACACGCACCATCCCCCAGTAACTGCTCTGCTGAAGCGTGTTTTTCAGGTGATAGGGAATGAAATGGTTTTCGGCCTTCTGGATGCCGGGAAGGGTTCCCGCTTTCTTTGCTTCCTCCTTGGTCAGCTGTCTGCTTGTAAATACCGAAATGCCGACATCCAGCAACCGGGATTCGGGTATTTCCTGCTGGGCATGCCGAATCGGGGTGGGGCCGACATCACGGGCGTTAAAGCCCGCACACCCCGAAAGCATCACTGCAAAGGCGATGGCAATAAACAGAAACGGTTTCGTGGTGGATAATGTCATTTAAAAACCTGGTTCTCCAGACCCGAATTCTTCACTCTTTAGTGCTGTTTTTATACTCCTCATACTTTTTCCAAAGCTTCTCCTTAAGCTCCGGGTCTGTTTCGTTTTCGGCCGCTTCCCGGAGCTGTCGTGCAACAATGTCGTCATCCTGAGCTTCGGTATCTCTTTTTCGGGTATCGGTCCGGACGGTCCCGCCTTTATCCCCCGGCCGCTTCTCTTTTCGTCCGTAGCCCGAGGCCCCTTTGGATCGGTCCTTTTTCTGTTCGGTGCCGCCGTATCTGTCGGCTCCGCCCTTTTCGGGTGCCCCGGAGGTTCCGGAGGGTTCTCCCTTTTCTTCAAGATGTTTTGCCGCACCGGCCGCCTCTGCCGCATCCAGGGCAAAATCTCTCATCTTATCGGCAGACTGTGCGCGGATAAGCTCCAGCTCATTGAGCAGCAGCTCATCAAAGGCCGCCAGCGAATCGTCCAGTTTACGATCAAGGACCGTGAGCCTGTCCACTGTCGAATCTTCCGGAATGCCGATATCTGTCGGAATATCCAAAGCAGGTGTCTCAATGCTTTGTTCCGAACCGGTCCGGCGGGCATAGGCCGCCTCCATGTTCATTAGAATCCGACGGTTCTCAAATACCATCAGAGCGACATTTTTAAGATAGGTCTGATATTCTTCTATGATTTCCGGAGAGGCTGTGCCGGTCTGTTTGAGTTTTTCGAGTTTATCTGCAATCCGATTCCGGGTCGCCAGACTCAAGCGGAGATCTTCCCGTGCCTTTTCAAGTTTTTCTTCGGCAGTCTCCTGTCCGTCCATGCCGTATCCTGCGGCGGCTGTCAACACCATGATGACCGCAAGGAAAAGACACATCCGAATTTTATCAGAAAGAGTATACATCATCGGTCGTTCAGGGAGTACCGTTCGTGTCCTTAAATGCGTCCGGATCCAAGGGGTAGATGGGCCGACGGACATTTTTAAAAGTCAACGCGTTGTAGTCCGACGTGCAGACGCCGCATCCGGCACATTCCACCACAGCCCGGGCAATGTTCCGAAATCCGGCCCGGTAGTGAATCCGGCTTTTCAGCATAAGAAATCGTTTATGCACCGGCACGATGCCCACGCTGGTGAGGCATCCCGGGTCATTCGGTTCCACATGGCTTGAGATCACAACAATCTCCAAATCGCCGGTGTCAAGCACCCCTGCAGTGCCCATGCTCATCCGGGTGCCGCGCCCCATGGGGCCGGTAACCTGATACCGGCCGTCCGAGATCAGCTTGACGACCCCTTCCACCCGGAGCGGGCGGCTCTTTCCTGAAATGGCCGGCATCTTCAGCTTGCCGCCAAGATCAATTGCCACCCGGTTGCCGACACCGGCAGCCACCATGTCCTGAACCGCTGCAGGATCGTAGAACCCGAAGACCGAGACATCCGAAAGTCCCTGACGTATCACCTCCGCAAGAACCTCGGTGGTATCCATGGTACCTCCGGAGGCGGTGTTGTCGTAATGATCCAGGATGATGACGGGGCCGTTTTCATCCTTTTTCCCCAATGCCTTTGCCCGGGATACGGATGCTTCAAGGGGCTCCAGCCGGTAGACAAACTGTTCTTTTGCTTTCCAGGCCGAATCGAGCAGCTGGTCCAGCATCTTTTCCGCCCGAGCCATGTCTCCATCCGTTACCACCACCGCACTGAGCCCTGCGTTGGTGATGTCGGCATGGGGAAAACCGGTAAAAAGGCTTGCCGCAAGGGCCCCGTTCTGCTCCATTTCACGGGCACGCCGCTGGAGTTCCCGGTTCGGGGAATCGTCGGTTCCCTGGCACATGATATGGGGCATCATCGGAAGGTTTCTCCAGGCCATGACCGGATTCACATTACCCTTTACCGCCTGTATAAGAATGTTTCCCGCACGTTCGGCCGCCCTGAACATATCTTCGTGGGGGTAGGTGTGATAGCCGGTGACGACATCTGCATACCGGATCATCTCCTGGTAGAGATTTGCATGCATATCAAGCGGTACCGCCACCGGGAGATCCGGCGCCGCACGCTTTATCCGTTTCAGCAGTTCCCCCTCGCCGTCTTCATATGAGCCTGTCACCATGGCACCGTGCAGATCCAGCATGAGTCCGTCACATCCCCTGGTGACCGCAGCAAGGATTTTTTCCGCCACGTACTCGAAGGCTTCGTCTTCAACCGGTCCGCTGGGGGGTGCCGCCGCCGCCACCGGTATCCGGATTTCGGCACCGATATCCTCGCACACCTGGATGAATCCGCCCATACAGCTGCCGGTCCCCTTAAACGCCGCGTAGGCATCTTTTCCTTCAAGCGGGGTGGAAAGTCCCTGGGAAAATCGTGAAAACCGGGCCAGTGGGGTGGGTACGGGTGAAAAGGTGTTGGTTTCATGACTCATCTGTGCAATCACAATTTGCATGGCAGGCTCCCGCGGTGTGTTTCGGAACACACCCATTATAGAGGGTTAAAGATAACTGAATCGATCGGTTCAGAGTTCAGGGTTCAGCGCCGCCTCTGGACGCAAGCGGCCAGTTTGGTCGAAAAAAGAAACTTTCTATTGGCTATAGTACCGTTAAATAGGTATCCTTTTGTTACGTGCTGTTCAAGGTTTTTCAACCGAGAACGCTGAACACGGGAAATCAAAACAGCGTCTGGTGCTGTCGGTTCATGAATCGCGCAGGTTGGTTTAAGGCATAGCAAACGATATAACAGCACCGGTTAAAAGGTCAAGTCAGTCGACAGCAATTCTCAGTGAACTGGATACGGGATCCTCGATGTTTTAGAATTCACCCCAAATGCATTCCAGATTATCCCTGACAGATAATCCTGTTGACAATACAGATACTTGCTGTTTATGTGGTTTAATCCGCCAACGTGGAAACCGTTTGGAAGGAGGTTCAATGCCCGCCGCCCTCACCAGATTGGATATTGTTTCAGCCACTCGAACAGAGAACGGATACACCCTCAAAGAATCCATGGATAATGATAAATTAAGGAGTTAAAATGACACATCACACACTCACCACCGAGCAGGAATGCGAAGATTTTGTCCGGGGGTCCTGTTTTTTCGGAGTCGGCGGCGGCGGTGATCCGACAGTCGGCATGCAGATGTTAAGGCAAGACCTTGCAGCCGGTATCGCGCTGACCTGGATCGACATGGACGAACTGGATGATGAGGCCATGACCTGCTGTGCCTGGGGGATGGGGTCTATCGCACCCAGGGATCCGGAGGAAACCAAAAAAGAAATGAATCGATTCGGCGTGAGCGGACCGGTTCATGTTCGGAATCTTTCGGTGGCCGTTCAGGAACTCGAACGCTATGCAGGCGTAAAAATAGAAGCCGTCATTCCGCTTGAGCCTGGGGGACGAAACACCCCCAATCCGCTCTCTTCGGGCGCCCGGCTCGGCATTCCCATCGTAGACGGCGATTACTCCGGACGGGCCATACCGGAAATTGTTCAGATCATCCCCTGCATTTCGGGCCATAAGCCGTGGCCGTCAACGTCGGTGGACCCTTTTGGAAACGCGGTTATTATCCGGGAAGCCGCTACGGCCCAGATGGCCGAGCGGATCGGAAAACAGCTGGCGGTTGCCGCCTTCGGGACGGTTGGGATGGCCGGGTTTCTGATGCCGGCAAAAGAGGCGCGGGAATTGTTTGTCCCGGGCACTGCAAGCCGTTCTCTTTCGGTGGGACGCGCCATCCGGGAGGCACGGGATACCGGCAGCGATCCGGTGGCGGCCGCATCCGAAGCTTCGGGGGCTCACATTCTATTTAAGGGGACGGTGTCTGACAGGAAATGGGAAGACCGGGATGGGTATATGTTCGGAACAAATGTGATTTCGGGAGATGAAGCATTTTCCGGCCGGCAGATGAAGATCTGGTTTAAAAACGAAAACCATGTCACCTGGATCGACGGCACCCCTTATGTCACCAGCCCGGATCTCATTATCGTCCTGGATTCAAAAACCGGCGAACCCAAAACAAACACGGTCGTCGAGAAAGGGATGGCAGTCGATGTGCTGGGCATTCCGGCTCCGGCAGCGTTGAGGACCGCAGAAGCGTTGAAAGTTATAGCTCCCCGCTGGTTCGGATTCGATATACCGTATCGGCCCATGGAAGAGATTATCTGAAAGGATTGAACATGTCTAAGATTATTTTGACTAAAGATCATGCCGAAGCTGCTGTTTACGGCGGTGCGGTACTCGGCGGGGGCGGGGGCGGAAACATTGCCCGTGGTTTATCCCGTGCCAAACTGGCCGTTCAATGGGGCAGTCCGGTGCTGGTGTCGATCGACGAATTTGATGACGATGCAATCCTCGCCACGGCGTCCGTAGTGGGAGCGCCGGCTGCCAAAGAGGGTTTCCTCCGGCCGAAGGATCATATCAAGGCGTTTGAACTGCTGTTGGATGCCAGACCCTATGAGCTTGCCGGTATTATTGCAAATGAAAACGGAGCCTCTTCCGGTGTCAACGGATGGCTCCAGGCCGCTGCCATGGATTTGCCCATGGTGGATGCACCCTGTAACGGAAGGGCGCATCCTTCCGGGCTGATGGGGGCCATGGGAATCAACCGCATCGAAGGATACCTGTCCATCCAGACGGCGGCCGGGGGCAATCCGGCCACGGGCCGGTATCTTGAAGTCGTTGCGGAAGGGCGGCTCGAAACCACCGCAAATATGATCCGCTACGCATCGGTTCAGTCTGGGGGCATTGTTGCGGTCGCCCGGGACCCGCTTGATGCCGGATATCTCAGAAAATACGCCGCACCCGGCGCCACCAGCCAGATCATCCGTCTGGGACAACAGATCATCGGTGCCAAAGAAAAAGGTGCCGAGGCCGTCATGGATGCCATCGTGGCGGAGCTTAAGGGTGCGGTTGCCTGCCGGGGAAAGATTACCCGGGTCAAACTTGAAACCGTGGGCGGATACGACGTGGGCCTGGTGACCATCGAAGGGGACCAAAGGGCCGAAGTCAGTTTCTGGAACGAGTTTATGACCCTGGAGTGGGAGGATCATCGGCATGCGACGTTTCCGGATTTGATAACCGTTTTATCCCTTGAATCGGGCCTTCCGGTCTCTTCTGCCGAGGTCCGGGAAGGCCAGGAAATCGGTGTGTTGGTGGTGGATCGAAAGGATCTTATACTGGGCGAAGGGGTGCGCATAGAAGAGGCGCTCAAAGAAGCCGAGGTCGCCATCGGCCGCCCGCTTATCAACCCTTAAAGGAGAAAATAATGAAAACACCCCGTATGGGGGTTCTTTATATCGGCCAATCCCCCCGGCCGGAAAATATGAAAGAACTTCAGCGGATTTTGGGCGGGCAGACGCAAATCTTTGAAGCGGGTTCCCTGGACGGCCTTTCACTCAGCGAAATAGAGGCCCTCCCCCCCGGCGGATCAAACGATACCCTCTATACGAAACTTCCTTCCGGAAAAGAGGTGGTGATTTCCAAAAAGGAGGTCACCCGGCGTGCTCAAGCCCACCTGGATGAATTCGAGAAGCAGGGACTCGATGTGATTTTGATGTTCTGTACCGGTGCCTTTCACGGTCTTTGCGCATCGGGCCGGGTCATATTCCCGTCGGCTGTTCTGGAAGGCTATTTACCCGCAGTACTTCCCGAAGGCCGCCTGGGGGTGTTTACCCCGCTTCCGGCTCAGATAGAACAGACAACGCTCAAATGGCAGCGACCCAACTGGGAGTTGACGGTGGTGCCGCTGATTCCGTCGGCCACCGGTGGTGACGTCATCGATTCTGCTGCCGAACAGATGGTCCGGGCAAAACCGGATCTCATTGCCCTGGATTGTATGGGGTACACCCAGAAGCTGAAGGAACGCATTCGTACCTTGACCGGCATCCGAACCGTGCTCGCGGTGAGCCTTGCCGCCCGCGCGGTTCAGGAATTGATCGACTAGAACCGGAATGTTGACAGGAAAACCCTTTGATGGTACTCGGATTTATAGTTCACCGTCAGCAATCTTCAGGAATGATCCATTTCTACCCGGTGCCCGAATTCCATGCGTTTGGAAGAATCGAACGGCCGGAACCTATACATTGACTATTGATTATTGAAAATTGAATATTGAATGATACGCGAAGTGATGTCGTACTTCTATAGTGACGGCGTTTAAAAACTATTCAATATGCAATCAAAAATATCCAATCATTGAAGGGGGGAGTCGATGCTTCTAAAAGAAATCATTACAATATGCGACTTATTGGACGATCCTGCCGCTTCGGGACAGACCATCGTGGATCTGTTTGAACCCCTTGACATTCCCTCGGTGGAAATCGAACACCTTGAAGGGGAAAAGGGGACTACCGATGTGGTGAGGATCATCATCCCGGGCACCGACGGCAAATCCGGCGGCGGGAAAAGCCCCAGCCTGGGCATACTCGGAACCCTGGGGGGAATCGGCGCACGCCCTGCAGTTCCGGGTCTTGTCTCGGATGCGGACGGGGCGCTGGTGGCCATGGCTTCCGCCTTGAAGCTGGCCGGCATGTCCCACCGGGGGGATCGATGTCCGGGCGACATCATCCTGGCTACCCATATCTGCCCGAACGCGCCCACCCAACCCCATGAACCGACACCCTTTATGGGTTCCCCGGTTTCCCTGCCTCAACAGATCCAGGCGGAGGTGTCTCCGGATATGGACGCCATCTTGAGTGTGGACACCACAAAGGGGAACCGGGTGATCAATCATCATGGCTTTGCCATCTCGCCCACCGTAAAGGAGGGATACATCCTCCGGATCAGTGAAGACCTGCTGACCATCATGGAATGGGTAACCGGAGATGTTCCGGCTGCTTTCCCGGTGACCATGCAGGATATCACCCCCTACGGAAACGGTATCTATCACATCAACAGCATCATGCAGCCATCGGTCTGGGTCGACTGCCCTGTGGTCGGGGTGGCCCTGACAACCCGCATGCCCGTACCCGGCTGCGCCACCGGCGCCAACATGCCTTTCGGCCTGGAGGCGGCCACACGGTTCTGCGTTGAAGTGGCCAAAGCATACGGCTCGGGACAGGTTCAATTCTACGATCCGGACCAGTTTTCGCTCATGCAGAAACTTTACGGTTCCATGGACGTCTTAAGAACCGGGGGTGGAAAGTGAATTCCCGGCTGGGCATGGTCACCGTGGGGCAATCGCCCCGAAACGACATCGTGCCGGCCATGGCGGCGATGATCGGCCCGGGGGTAACCGTAGTGGAAAAGGGGGCGCTGGACGGTCTTTCGGGAGATGACATCCGATCCCTGGCACCGACCCAAGGCCAGAACGTATTGTGTACCCGCCTGGCCGACGGAGATCAGGTCGTCATTTCCAAAGCAGGCGTCATTCCCCTGGTTCAAGCCCGGATCGAAGCACTCAACAGCGAGGGAGTGGATCTGATCCTGCTTCTCTGTACAGGGCATTTCCCGAAATTCGAATCCCGGGTCCTGGTTCTGGCCGCCCAGGAAATCGTCGACCGAGCCATCCAGGCCGTCATCGGTGCCCCCTACACCCTGGGTCTGGTGGTCCCGCTTCCGGAACAGGAGGCACAGATGAGAGAAGACCTGCTCCATATCACCCCGAATGTGGCGGCGGTCAGTGCCTCTCCATACGCTGCGGAAGGAAGCATCAAAGAAGCGGCCGAGAAACTGCATCGGCACGACCCGGATCTGGTGGTCCTGCACTGCATGGGCTTTAACCGGGAGCACCGCCGGGCTATCAGACAGGTTACGGGTAAACCGACGATTGTGGCAAACTCCATGGTCGCCCGGACCGTTGCCGAACTTTTAGCGCCGTAATTTAATAACACCAACACATAAAAAGGAAAGGACGGGAAAAATGAAATCAAAGCTTTGGATTTTTGTTTTAGCGGTATGCCTCGGCATCACCTTTTCGCTGGTCGGAACAAGCCAGGCGCTCCAGATCATCGACGGCAAAAAGATCATGGTCTTCGGCGGCCGGCAGCCGGCACCGAATATCGATCCAAGTCTGAAAACCGACTGGTCCCGGCGCATGCTTCAGCTGGCTTTTTATGATCGCCTCTACAGATACGAGGGCACTCCGGCCAAGCTGATCCCCTCGCTGGCCGAAAAGCACGAAGTCAATGCCGATGCCACGGTCTGGACCTTCCATCTGGCAAAAAACGCCAAGTTCCACAACGGTGATCCGGTAACCGCCCAGGCCGTAAAGTGGTCCTTTGACCGGACCCTTAAGCTGAAAAAAGGTATCTCCTGGATGCTCTCGGCCCTCACAACCCCTGAAGACATCAAGGCCATCGATGACTACACGATCCAGTTTACCCTCAACAAACCGTATGCGCCTTTTATGTCGGTGCTGCCGTGGTGGTTCATCATGAACCCCAAGACGGTCATGGCCCATGAAAAGAATGGTGACTACGGTCAAGACTGGTTAAAAGACAACGAAGCCGGATCCGGCCCCTTTAAAAAGGGACGCTGGGAGCACGGCGTTTTTTATGAAATGGTGGCGGTTGCAGACTACTGGCGCGGTTGGCCGAATGAAAACCATCCGGACAGCATCATCTTCAAGCTGATCCGGGAGACCAACTCGCTGAAGATCGGACTTCAGAAAGGCCAGTTGGACATGGTGGCCGGTCTGAGTCCGGACGATCTGGATCTGGTTGCCAAGATGCCCGGCATCGTCGTAAGCAATGATCCCGGAATCACCACCTTCGGCCTGAAGATGAACACAAAAAAAGGCTACACAAAAGACATCAACATCCGCAAGGCCGTCAACTATGCATTCGACTATGACGCCATGCTGGCCGTCTTTAACGGAAAGGCCATTTTACAGGACAGCCCCTTTCCCACCGGCCTCAAGGGCCACGTGCCCACCAACGCCTACCGGCAGGACCTGGCCAAGGCAAAGGAATACATGAAAAAGGCGGGATATCCCGACGGCGGCATCGAACTGGAATACGTCTATGTCCAGGGCCTCGATTCGGAGAAAAACATCGGTCTTATCCTCATCGACAACCTGGCCAAAATCGGCATCAAAGTCAAAATGGTCCCCCTGACCTGGCCCAACATGACCGCCCGGGGCTCGAAGGTGGAGACCTCTCCTGACCTGATCGCCATTTTCACCACGCCCAAATTCGATGATCCGGATGCGGTGGCCTATCAGTACCACAAAGACTCCTGGGGCAAGTACTATGGCTCATCTTTTTATGAAAACCAAGAGGTCTGGACACTGATCGAAAAAGCCCGGTCAACCAGTGACTGGAACCAACGGATGGAATACTACAAGAAAATACAGCCCATGATCATGGAAGACGCACCCGAGCTTTTCGGCATGCAGATGAATCGCCAGTGGGCCTTTAGAAGCTATATCAAGGGGTTCCAGTTCTGTCCCTTGCGGTTTACCAACGAAGTGGATGTCTACACGCTCTACATTGAAAAGTAGTAAAGAATCCGGGTCCATAGGATCGGCTTTGGGTTGCCCCTGGGAGAGGCTTTTATCCAAAGCAACAGATGGACCAGAGAAGGCAGAAGTCAGAAGCCAGAAAAACTCGGATGTCGCTCGCGCAGTGCAGGCGCTCCCGTAGCGCCAGCGCTTGCGCGGCGTTTGTGCCGCGTGCCGCTCCGGCAAATTTAGTATTTCTGATTGAACCGAAGGCAAATACCTTATACTGAATCCTGTATTCTGGCTCCTGGACACCTTCTCGGACTAATTAATTCAGACGGGGTCAATGATCTCTGACCTAGCCCAGAAGGCCAGGCTTTCGTTAATAGAATAAGGCCGGATCCCGCCGATGGTTTCGATTCCGGTGGACCGGCCCGGATGCAATTGGATCGATGAATACATGAAGCAGTACATTATCAAACGGCTCTTGCTGATTATCTTCACCCTGTTCGGCCTGATCACCATCACCTTTATGGTGGCCCGTGTCGCCCCCGGCGATCCTGCCCGGGTTGCGGCCGGTCCTGATGCCACCGAGGAGATGGTGCAGGTCCTACGGGAGGAGTTCGGGTTGAACAAAAACCTTTTTATGCAATACGTCGACTACATCCGGGGACTGATGAGCGGCAACCTGGGCCGCTCCATACGCACCCAGCACGATGTGGTTGCAGACCTGGTCCGTCTCTTTCCGGCCACCCTTGAACTGACCGTCTTTTCCCTCCTGATCGCCGTTGTCCTGGGGATTCCCATGGGGGTGATCTGCGCGGTCTATCGGGACGGCCCCCTGGATCATCTGGCCCGGGTCTTTTCGGTATCCGGACTGGCGCTTCCCATGTTCTGGTCGGGTTTGATGCTCCAGCTGATCTTTGCCTTAAAATTCGATCTTTTTCCGGTGGGTGGCCGTATGGGCATGCTCACCCAGGCACCGCCGGCTGTAACGCATCTTTATCTCATCGACAGCCTGATTGCAGGAAAATGGTCCACGTTTTCAGAAGCGCTCCACCATATCTTCCTTCCGGCACTGGTGCTCTCCTTTCCGGCCCTTGCAAGCATCATCAGGGTCAACCGGGCGGATATGCTGGAGGTGTTGGGCCGGGATTTTATCACCAGTGCCCGGGCCCACGGCATTTCCCGTTTCCGGATCGTCACCCAGTACGCCTTAAAAAACGCCATGATTCCGACCACCACCATGATCGGTCTGCGCTTCGGCTGGATGCTGGGCGGTACCATACTGGTTGAAACCGTCTTTGACTGGCCGGGCATCGGCCAATACGCAGTCCAGTCTGCGATTTTTTCAGACTTCCAGCCCATCATGGGGGCCACCCTTGTGATCGGGTTCAGTTTCATGATGGCCAATCTGATTATCGATCTGCTCTATGGGTGGCTCGACCCCCGGGTGCGTTATGACTGAAGCAGCAGAATACAACACTTCCGGATACGGGTCCCGGTGGAAAGAAAAACACGAGTCCACACTTCGGGATATCCGTCTGTCGATCCATCTGTTCAGCAAAAGCCCGCTGTCCATTCTCGGGCTGGCCATTGTCGGGGCATTTCTCGTCGTGGCCCTGATGGGCCCTTTCATCGTACCATTTCCCGAAGACGCCACCGGTACCATTCACATGAGCCAGAAGCTGTTGAAACCGAACGGCACCTTCTGGTTCGGCACCGACGAAATGGGCCGGGACATCTTTACCCGGGTGATCATGGGCACCCGGATCTCACTTAAAATCGGTGTGATCATCATCCTGATCGCCATGGGTATCGGTGTGCCGTTGGGAATCACCGCCGGTTACATCGGCGGCTGGATCGGAGAGGTGATCATGCGGATAACCGACATGTTCCTTTCCATACCGGGTCGAATCTTTGCCCTGGCCATCATCGGGGCCATGGGACCGGGGATGACAAACTCCATGATCGCGCTCTCCATTGTCTGGTGGCCGGGCTATGTGCGGCTGGTCCAGGGACGGACACTTTCGGTAAAGGAGGAGTCATTTGTAGAGGCGGCGCGCTCCATCGGAGCCCGCAGGGTCAGAATCATCTTCCATCACATACTGCCGAACTGTTCATCTGTTATTCTGGTAAAGGCTTCTATGGACATGGGCATGGCCATCCTGGCCGCAGCCGGCCTGGGCTTTATCGGCGTCGGCGCCCAGCCGCCCACCCCTGAGTGGGGTGCGATGATCAGCGAAGGACGAAAATTTCTGCCCGACTGGTGGTGGTACGCCACATTCCCCGGCCTGGCCATCTTTACCACGGTCTTGGGTTTCAACCTTCTGGGCGATGGCCTGCGTGACATTCTAGACCCCCAGAGCAGAGGATAGAAGGGATGAACGCTGAAAAGATGAACGTCGAGGTAGCGAAGACTCCGACATCGAATCTTGAATGGAAACAGAAGAATTGATTAAGATTTTCGTTACCAGCATCAAAACGGCTCAGAAGAAACGAAAATAAGCATTCACGTATTGAGGTTGGATACTTGAAAACACAGGGTATAAGATTGCGGAGCGCAGCGACATCATCATTCGATGTTCGACGTTGGATGTTCGATGTTGGACGTTCATCTCTTCATAGTTCGATGTCGGAGTCTTCGCTACCTGGACGTTGGATGTTCGATGTTGGATACTTGAAAACAAAGGAAATCAAATTGCAGAGCGAAGCGACATCCTTATTCGATGTTCAACGTTCGACGTTCGATGTTCGACGTTCATCTCTATTAGGTGTTCGACGTTCATCTCTATTAGGTGTTCGACGTTCATCTCTATTAGGTGTTCGATGTTTATCTCTTGACTCAATCCCGTATCGTCACAAGAAATGTGTAATCCTCTCCAAAATACTTGAGCAGCAAAGGTGCTGAATCCGGCCATGAACCGAAACGCAACCATACTCCAAATCGAAAATCTGGGGATCCATTTCGACACCTTCGAGGGCACCGCCCGTGTGCTCGACGGCGTCTCTCTGGAATTGGAGCGGGGCGACACCCTGGGGGTGGTGGGCGAGACCGGCTGCGGGAAATCGATTACCTCAAAGGCAGTGCTGGGCCTGCTGCCGGTGCCGCCGACAAAAATCGTCTCGGGGCGGATCCTGTTTCAGGGAGAAGATCTGCTGCAAAAATCCGAAAAAGCGATCGGGGATATCAGGGGTACCCGGATCGCAATGATCTTCCAGGATCCGATGACCTACCTCAATCCGGTATTCAGCATCGAAAAACAGATGGTCGATGTCATCGTCCGTCACAGCCGGCAGCGGGACAAACCCATAACGCGAAAGCAGGCCGGCATCAGGGCGGTTGAGCTGCTCGATGCCGTCCAGATCCCCAGCCCGGCCACACGGATCAAGGAATATCCGCATGAATTCAGCGGCGGTATGCGCCAGCGGGTGCTGATCGCCATGGCGCTTTCCGGGAACCCGGAACTGCTCATCGCCGATGAACCGACCACAGCACTGGATGTTACCATCCAGGCACAGATTCTTAGACTGCTAAAGGATCTGGTCAAACGGTTTAACCTTTCCATCCTGCTCATCTCACACGATTTGGGGGTGGTGGCAAAATTGTGCCGGCGAATTGCGGTGATGTATGCGGGAAATGTTGTGGAGACGGCAACCATCGCACAAGTATTTGATCAACCGGCCCACCCCTACACCCGGGGACTGCTTAAGTCGATCCCCCGTCTCTCCCGCCGGATAGATCCCCTGGTGGGTATCAACGGCAGCATCCCAAGTTTTATCGAACCCCCGAAGGGCTGCCGGTTTCACCCGCGCTGCGGGCATGCCATGGACATCTGCCGGAAGGAAAAACCTCTGCTGGAAGAGACGGGCCCGGGACACCGGACAGCCTGCTTTCTCTATGAATCGTCATGGCCGAACAGATCGGACGAATCACAACGGAAAGAGAACTGAGTCGTAAGATATGAACATTCTTGAGGTCAAAAATGTCAGCAAGCACTTCCCCATCAAGCGGGGGCTCTTCCGGAAGTCGTCGGAAACGGTTCAGGCGGTCCGGAACGTCAGTTTTCGAATCGGCAACGGCGAATCCTACGGCGTGGTTGGCGAGTCCGGTTCGGGAAAGACCACCCTGGCAAGGGTCGTGCTTCGTTTGATCGATCCCACCGCAGGAGACATCCTGTTCGAGGGGGTCAACCTGGCGCAGCTTGCTTCGGAGCCGCTACGCCAGCTTCGCCGGGATATGCAGATGATTTTCCAGGACCCGCACTCGTCCCTTAACCCGAGAAAAAAGATCCTCCAGAGCGTGGGGGAGCCGCTGGTCATCCACGAGGGGATGAGGGGCAACGCAATGAACCGGCGGGTCCGGGAACTGTTGGAAGTGGTGGGGTTAAAGAAAGAGCATATGTATCGCTTCCCCCATGAACTCAGCGGCGGACAGAAACAGAGGGTCGGCATCGCCCGGGCCCTGGCACTCAACCCGAAGATGCTGATTCTGGATGAACCGACATCGGCCCTGGATGTCTCTGTCCAGGCCCTGACCCTTAATTTCCTTGAAACACTGCAGGAAAAGTTTTCCCTTACCTACATGTTCATTTCCCACAACCTGGCCGTGATCCGCTATGTCTGCGCGCGGGTGGCGGTGATGTATCTTGGCCGGATCGTTGAAGAGGCTGCGGTGGACACCCTTTTCGACACACCGGCACATCCCTATACAAAATCCCTCCTTTCGGCGGTGCCTCTTCCTGAGTCCCAGCAGAAAGACGAAGAACTGCTTCTTGAAGGCGACATCCCGAGCCCCCTGAACATCCCGCCCGGATGCTGTTTTCACACCCGATGCCCGGAAAAAGTGGGCGACATCTGCCATCAGGTAGACCCGGAGACCATCCGCTTGTCTCCAACCCACACCACCGCCTGCCATCGCTACACGGACAGATAAGCAATTTTCAATATTCAATCCTGATAAACTCGTAAAAAGCCCTAATACCGTCATGCCGGACTTGATCCCCGTTGAAGACTGGATCTTCGACCGGCATCCAGAAAGTACCGTAATCGCTGGATTCCGGCTTTCGCCGGAATGACATTCTAAGGGAATTGCAGACTTTTTACGAGACCGTCAATCTTTATGTCCGCTATAAAAACCGGTCACCCTGCTCCATGTGAAAGTTCACCAAGAATTGCTGATGACATATATACCGGCTTGCGCATAAATTGGAAACAGACTATAAGACTTCGGGGTTTTGCCCGGATATTTCATGAAATATCCGGGTTCGCATACAGTGTAAAGGAAATGAAATGGAAGCCGGAGTAAAAAACGGTGCCGCTGTCCGATTCGACACAACCTTCCGGGCATTTGAAAATCGCAATTTTGTCCGCATGTGGTTTGGAAACTGCCTGTCGGATACCTCGCGCTGGATGCAGTTGACCCTTCTGGCATGGCTGGTTCTGGAACTGACCGATTCCCCCTGGAGCGTCTCCCTGGTCGGTTTCTTTTTGATGTTTCCGACCCTGGTGCTCGGGCTGGTCGGCGGTGTTCTGGCCGACGAGGTGGACCGGCGGCGCCTGTTGATCATGATGCTGGGCACATGCGTCGCGGCCTGCCTGGGGATGACGCTGCTGCTTGCAGACGGTGCGGTAAAGACGTGGCAGGCGTATCTGACGATTCTAATTACCGGTACGGCCTGGGCCCTGGGATTCCCTTCCCGCCGTGCCCTGCTATTTGATCTTCTGGGCGCTTCGGGGATTACCAATGCCGTTGCCCTTGATACGGTGGGAATGAACATCAGTCGTGTCCTCGGACCCGGGCTGGGTGGGGTTCTGATATCCCTTACCGGCGTTGTCGGCGGCTACACGGTGGTAACCCTTTTCTATACCATCAGCCTTGTGCTTTTCTTCTTTATGCGCGTGGAGTCCCTGCCGCAGCATAGACGCCACAACCAGAGTCTTTTCCGGAATCTTATGGAGGGATTTCGATACATTCGCCAAACCCCGTCCGTTCTGGCCGTGGTCTGGATTACCGTGGCCATGAATTTTCTGCTTTTCCCCTTTATCCCGATGGTTTCCGTCATGGCCCGGGACGTGCTCCATGTGGGCCCCACGCTCATGGGAATTTTGCAGGCGGCACAGGGATTCGGGGCGGTCATCGGAGCGATTCTGATCGCTTCTGCAGGAAGCATCTCCTTTCACGGCAGGATCTTTGTGGGCGGAGCACTTTTTGCACTGACCGGGCTGGGTCTGTTTGCCGTATCTCCCTGGTACTTCCTCTCCTTTCCGAGCCTGTTGCTTCTCGGATTGGGGGTATCCGGTTTTACCACCATACAGTCAGCGCTGGTGATGCTGGTGGCGAACAAAGAGATGAGGGGAAGAGCCCTCGGCGCGGTGAGTCTTGCCATCGGGGCCGGCCCCTTGGGGTCTCTGATGCTCGGCGCCATGGCCAGTTGGATCGGTCCGGTACAGGCCATCGCTCTTAACAGCCTTGTGGGCGTTATCGTTGTAACGGTGATTGCCATATCGATACCCTCCATCATCGGTCGCACACAACCGGATTGATTATTTAATCAAAATGTTATATAGTATCGAACGAAATAATCACTTATGGATCGCCAAACCTTTTGGGATTTGACAGTGCACCTTAAAAACCGACACGCCCTCTTCTCAACCGTTTCTTTTCGGGCCGATACCGAAAAACACCCGACCCGCAAACGCTCTGCGGGGGTACTCGCCATAAAATTTTTTATGGGGCTGCTCTTGTGCTTTCTGGCGCTTACCACCGGATGCACCACCGAGACCAATCTTAAAACCCCGGACCCGAGACAACATCTCCTCGACAACCTCTCCAGCGATCTTGCCGAGATCAATTTAATCGCGGAAAACGCCAGAAAAGAATTTCAGACAGAAATCCTGGAAATCAGGATTTTGGACGCATGGAGCCTGGCCAAAGAAAAGCAGTTCCAGAAAATCGGCGGCAGTCAGGCAAAGGTCATCACGGTGCTGCAAACCTCCATTATTGAAATTACCACCCTGAAAAAATCGGTGGTCGTTGAGATATCCAAAATCCAGGGGGGTGACAGCAGGTTTTTCGGGGTGGATCGACCGGAATCCGAGGGAGAGTTCTACACCCAGGCACCTCTGCTGGCCGAAGTCGGGGGATATGAAATCCGACTCTATGATGCGACCCTCGACCTGGACGACGATGCGGTTAACGCCATAAAGCGGTATGTTATGATGATTGCACGGTTTGAAAAAACGGCAAAAATCATCTTTAAAAAAATGCTGGAACTAGAGGAAAAATACAGAGATTCGGCGGTCGCCATCGAAAGCTTTAACATTATGCTCCCTTCGATCACCATCGACATGCACTTCAGGATCAAATAAAATCCATCGGTTGTTTACGGGCGTGTTTTTGAATCGTCCTTTTGCCCTTCCAGGGCATTTCGGATGCTGTCGCGTTCGGCCCTTTTTTTACGGAGGCTGTCTTCAAGTTCCGGACGTTTTTGATACGGGGCATTCTTTAGCCGGTCTTCCAGTTCTCCCACCTCCCGGTAAAGGCGATAAAGATCTATTGCGAGCAGGCGGATGGACATGGGTATAGTCATCAGGTTGAACGGTTCAAGGTTCAAGGTTTCTCGCCTATGGAAGTATAACCAGCCTCAGGCGGGATCCGGGCCAACAGACCTCAACTTGGAAACGATCAGTTTAGAGCATAACTTACCGCAGCAGACAAGAAAATGCAAAACAATGCGCTCGATATTTATAGAGAGAGGGGAGAACTCATATGGATTTTTTTGATGTGATAAATACACGCCGTTCCATACGATCCTTCAAACCGGACCCGATTCCGGGTCATCTGTTAGACCGCGTACTGGATGCGGCACGGGTCGCACCCTCCGGCAGCAACCACCAGCCCACACGGCTGATTGTCATCAAAACTTACTTAAACATACCCGAAGATGTACAGGTCGTCGCCCTTACGCCGATTGGCTATCCGTCCGGGAAGTCCTTTTCTGAAATCACCAATCGAATGCCGCTTGAGCAGGTGGTGTGTGAGGAGACGTGGAGATTTTAACCCGAATCTTGCTTTTTCTCGGTTTTTTCCTTAACAATCCGGCATCGCATGGTCTGACCCTTAAACGGCCACCCCCCGGAAAGGGGGTCGCACTTGTCCGGATCGTCATCGGTGGTCACATTGATGTTGGACTCCCATAGGCCGAACAGGGACGGCGCCTCTGCCGGTTTTTCCGGAAACCACCATGAATGCTGGGTGACAATATACCGGGGATGAAAGCTGTTTGAAAGGCGCGCCTTTTGTTTGACCCGCCCCAGCGGCGTTTCAATAAAGACCCAGTCGCCGTCGTTGATCCCCTTTTTGCGCGCGGTGTCAAAATGGATCTCGACAATGGGCTCGGGGTGCCGCTTTCTAAAAGATTCCACATGCCGAAACTCACTGTGATGGTACGGCATCACCCGCACCCCGCTGATATTGGTCAGCGGGTACTGCTTCTTGATCTCCTCCGGGATGTGGGGTTCAATGTAGTCGGGGAGCGGATCGTAGTCGAGTGCTTCTAAAATCTTGGAGTAGAGTTCGACTTTGCCCGAAGGGGTTGCCAAGGGCCCCTTTCGACAGACCCCCGCCTCTGGCGGTACGACCACTGCACGCTGTTTGTGCACAAAAGAAGACAGAGAATCGTGCCCGCCCTCGGTCATCAATGCCTCGATCCGATGCTCCCAGACTGCTTCAAAGGTTTCCCACGGCCAGTGGTCCTGCTGACCTGTCCTCATACCGAGTTCCCGCCAAAACTCGTAGTCGTTACGCCGGTCATACTCACCGGGAACAGAGGCGGGCACAGCCGCTTCTCCCACCTGAACCAGCGGATACCCCCCCACAGATGCAAAATTGCCCATATCGGGCCGTTCCATCCAACAGGCTGCAGGGAGCACATAGTCGGAGATGACAGCAGTCGGTGTCCAGGTGATATCAAACGTTACCAGAAGCTCCGTGGCGCAAAGCGCCTTGTAGACCAGCTTGGTGTTGGCATAGGAGAGCAAGGGGTTGCTGCAGGATACCAGCAGGGATTTTACCGGATACGGTTTTCCCGTCAACATGGCCCTGAACGCGGTGGGTGCGTGGGCTGCGCTGTGCAGGTTGACCGCCGCCGAATGCCGTTCCCCCCAACCTTTTCTCATCTGCGCTTCAATAAGCTCCCACCCCGGATATCCGGAGAATCGAAACCGGTCGCTGCCGAGCTGTTTACGGCGCTGGGCTGCCGGCAGCATCTCGTTTGCCTCCATGCATACATCCGGGATGAAACCGGGGCATGGTCCGGAAATCAGGTCCCCGCCTTCAACGTCGACAGCACCCACTATGGCCCGTAGCAGATTGATGGCGCGGATGGCCTGGATGCTGTTTGGCGCACTGTGTTCTGCGGCCACACCGATGACCATATTCGAGGGCTGGTGTGCGGCATAATAACGGGCCGTCTCAACGACCGTATCTTTCGAAAGCCCTGTAATTTCCGACACCCGGCCGGGCGGAAAGGCCGCGACGCGTTCCTTTAGCGCTGAAAAACCGGCCGTATACTTTTCGACAAACGGTTTGTCGTAAAGCGCTTCTGCAATGATGATGTGCATCATGCCCATGGCCAGTGCGACATCGGTTCCCGGCCGTATCTGCACCCACCGATCCGCCTGGCGGGACGGTTCGATAAACCGGGGGTCGATGACCATGGTTTTCATCCCGGCCTTTTTAGCCTTTTGAAAACTGCTCCAGGAGGATGGCCCGCCTTCATGGGCATTTCGGCCCCAGTGGACGATCATCTTTGTTTTGCCCGCTTTACGGTCCGGCACCAGATGCCCGCCAAAGGTCGTAAACCAGACCATGGCCCGGGGTGCGTAGCAGATGGTAATCACACCGATGCGATTGGGGCTGCCGAAAAGATTCATGAATCGGGTCTTGGCAAATTCGGCGGCACCGCGTCCGGTACCCGAGCTGGTTGCAACGGCCTCTGCTCCGTACCTGCGGCGGATACCTTCCAGTTTTTCCGCGATCTCATCCAGTGCCCGGTCCCAGGAGATACGGGTCCATTTGTTCGCCCCCCGTTCACCCGAACGCTTTAAAGGAAAATTGAGCCGAAAGGGGTGGTGCTGATAGTCTTTGGCCAGTGTCGGGCGCACGCAGAATCCACCCGGACCCACAGGCGCATCAGTATCCACGGCAACCCGCTGAACCCGGCCGTCCTTGACATAGACCTTCATCCCGCAGCCCTTGCTGGTGCAAAAATAGCAGGAGGCGTATTTTAATTCCGTTTCAGACACGAATATTTCTCTTTCCTGATTAAGCCTGTTGAATCATCTTCTCCAGCGTCGGCAAGCCGTCTTCGGGTTTGTCATTCTGCCAGGTCACCCAGGTTTTAAGTTTTTCAAGGGCTCTGCCGTCTCCCATGGCATTCCGGGCCATGTCGACCCCCTCTTTAAGATCCTTGGCCTTTCCCGTGACGTAGAGCAGCGGTGCGGCATTCAGGCAGACAATATCGCTCCGGGGCCCCTGATCTTTTCCCATGATCACTCGCAGCAGGCTGAGAGCATCGGTGTGAACATCCCGGCTGGATGCCAGCTGTTCAAATGTTGCCCGCTTGATTCCAAAATCTTCGGGGGTGATGGTGTAGTTTTTGATGCTGCCGTCTTCGGTCAGTTCGGCCACATGCGTTGTTCCCAGAGTCGATACTTCATCCATACCCTTGTCACTGTTGTCATCGAGCCCATGCATGACAAAAGCGCGCTTGAAACCGATTTCCCGAAGTGTTTGGGCCTCGATTTCGATCATGTCGATTGAGGGGACACCCATGACCTTGTATGTCGGCATGGTCGGGTTCAGCAGCGGCCCCACCAGATTGATGGCCGAGCCGAAGCGGATCTGGGAAAGGACCCGGGCCAGGGTCTTGGGGTGAACCGAAGGCAGGAATGCATTCCAGGCACAGATGCCGGCCTTTTCAATACTCTGCTTGGGCAATGCCGGCGCGGACTCCACATTTACACCCAATGCCTCCACCACATCGATGGCGCCGCAGTTTGATGAAATCGCCCGGGCAGCGTGCCGCACGACATAGAGGCCGCACGCAGAGGCAGCAATCGCAGCCCCCGTGCTGATATTGAACGTCTTGAGGGTGTCGGCTCCGGTGCCGCAGTTGTCGACCAGAGGTTCCGGGGTCTCCACCGTCACCTTAACCGTGTCGTGTTCATAGAGTGCTTCAAAGGTGCCGGCAACCTCTTCCGGGGTTTCCGGTTTTGCTTTCAGCGCACCGATAAAAGCCCCCTGCTGCAGGTCTGACTGCTCCTCTTCACAAATTTGCCGCCAGCATTCCCGGGCCTGTTCCCGGGTGATATTCTTCCCTTGGGTCAATTGCACCACAATGGATCCAAATTCTCTCCAACGCTCTTCCTGGTTTTCCATTTCCATGCTCCCCTTTGCTTTAAAATGGTTTTATAATTGACATAATTCCATAATTTTAGCTCACTTCAAACTTTAGGCACTTCAAACTTATTTAAGCGGCCTGTATACGGTATAAAGGTAATCCCCTATCTTATCGGCTTTTTCGAGTTTAAACCGTGGAATCGTCTCCCCGGGCCAGAAGGCGGATCGTTCCGCAGGTGTAATCGAACCGGCGCCTCCGATGATAAAGGGGCAGACGATCAGATGGATTTCGTCGTAGAGGTTCTCTGCGATCATTGACCGATGGACCGTTCCGCCGCCTTCAACCAGAAGATTCTTGATTTTGAACCGCTCGGACAATTCGGTCATCAGAGGGGAGAGCGCTGTGAATTTTCCACGCCCGGCAACAACAATATCTGCGCCCTTTGCCTTTAGCGCATCCACCCTGTCTTCGGGTGCATCTGCGGTAACCCCCACGATGGTAGGTGCTTCATCATTGAGCACCCGGGCATTTTCAGGCATTTCCGCCAGACCGTCCAGCACGATGCGGGTCGGATTTTTACCCTGGCCGTCGCGCAGGGTGAGCCGGGAGTCGTCCAGGAGGATGCAGTTTAGCCCCACCATGATCCCGTCGACTTCGGCCCGCCTGGAGTTATGCAGGGCCATGATGTCGGCATCGATGAGGGACGGGCCCACCGGGTTGGGCTGGCCGGGTTTACGATCGGGAGATATTTTCCCGTCGATACTTACGGCGACCAGCATGATGGTATGGGGCCGATTCATATGTTACTCCATCCCTATCTGTTTTACGGTCCTAACAAACCTGCAGACCCGTTCCGGGTCTTTGACACCGGTCGTTTTTTCAACACCGCTGATGACATCCACCCCATAGGGACGGACCCGTTCGACGGCCTCGGCAACATTTTGAATCGTCAATCCCCCGGCCAGTATCAAAGGTGTCTGAATCGCTGATGATATCCTGGCAACGGTCGACCAGTCCAGGGCGACGCCGGTACCGGCCGGTCTGTTTGCGGTTTTCGAATCCACGGCAAGGCCCGATATCCCGGTTTCACTCAGCACCTTTGCCGCTTCCAGTGGGTCGGATACGGAAAAACGGGCCCGGCCGGTATCCACATCGATTCTTAATACCTTTATCACCTTTGTCCCCTGATCCGCTGCCACCAGACAGATCTGTTCGACCTCCTCCTCTGTTTCATCACCGTGGAGTTGTAAAAAATTCGGTTTGACGGTCTCTGCAATCCGGAGAATGGACGTCACCGAGCCGCCCACCACCGCTGTGGTCGTTATATACGGCGGAGCCAGGCGTACCAGCTCCCGGGCTCTTGTACGGCTCAGATTCCAGGGCACCGGTACCGGATATTCCGTGACAAAACCGATGGCGTCTGCGCCGGCACTTGCGCATAGATCAATCTCGGCTTTGCTTTTGAGCCCGCATATCTTAACACGTGTCATGGCATACTCGATTCAGACTGTTGTAAACTCCTTGATGCGCGCTTCAATGTCCTCGGCCTGCAGCACCGCAGTACCCACAAGCACCGCATCCACCCCGGCCTTTATTGCCCGCTGAACATCATCACGGGTCAGCAGCGAGCTTTCGGATATCGTAACGATATGGTCCGGCACCTCGGGCGCCAGCGCTTCCGTGATGCCGACATCTCCGGCGTCCAGCTCCAGCCGCTGGATATCCCGGTTGTTGATGCCGATGATCGTCGGTTCCAATTTTAGCGCCCGTTTCAACTCCCCGGCCGTATGGATCTCCACAACAGCTTCCATGCCGAGCTGCCTGCCCTGCCGGTAAAGTTTCTGGGCCGCCGCATCCGACGTGGTGGCCATAATCAGCAGAAAAGCACCGGCACCGGCATGGTATGATTCGACGACCTGGGACGTCTCTGAAAAAAAATCTTTCTGGAGCACCGGCAGTTCACACGACCGGGCAACCTCCCGGAGCATGTCGATGCTTCCGCCGAAGTGGCCGGACTCCGTGACGACGGATACGGCACAGGCACCGGCCGATGCTATCGCTCGCCCCAAATCGACATGATTTCGATGTTTTAGGAGATTCCCGTCCCGTGGTGAAACGGGTTTGATGTCCACGATGACCGGCACGCGCCCGCTTTCTTGCGCCCCTAAGATGGCTGCTGAAAATGGACGGTTCTTGCTCAATCGCCGATGTATTGGGCCCACACCTTCTCCATGCCGTGTTTCGAATAACAGCGAAACGCCAGGTTGGTGATGGTTCTGGAGATGCCCTGGGTTGAGGCGATCTGCTCCGATACCACCGTGGAGAGGGAATCGAACTCCTTGACCCGGATGACAGTAATAATGTCCCAATCACCGGTTACGGAATACACTTCTGCAACGCCTTCGATCTCCACAAGCTTTTCTGCAACCGATTTCACCTGGCCGGTTTCACATTTGATCATTACAATAGAGGTAATCATAATTGCCGCTCCGCCTTTAAATAAATGGTATGACCCTGATTGAGCAAAAGTCGAGGGCATTCGCTCCTCCGGGCTATAAAAACCCGGCAGATACGCAATGCGCGCTGTCTGCCTTTTTCACCCATTGGTAAAGGCTCGGCAAGCGGTTTGTCAAGCGGTTTTATTCGGCACACCCGGCCGGGGGGCGGAAATCGGCGTTTCGTTTTGGTTATCCCCAGAGGGGATTTGCTTTGCTGAAAGTTCATTTCCTTATCGAAATTTCAAATAACAAATCCCAAAAAACAAACAAATATCAATGACCGAAATTCAAAATCCCAAACAAAAAACAATCCCTTTGAACCGGTTTGGAATTTATGATTCGTGATTTATTTATAATTTGGTGCTTGGACTTTGTAATTTTAGATACAAAACACCTGGGCAAAACCATCTTTCTCTGCCCTCCGCACATCAGGATCTTCGACGGTCCCAGAGGCCAAGGTTTTCAATGTATAAATAAACATCCAACGTCGAATGAAAAACAGGTTAACTCAACTTTCGGGATCCATATTGTCGGGAAATGAATAATCTGCTGTCGCTGTGCGAACTCGCCCTTAAGGATATCTATCATCAGCGCAGGCCAAAATGCTAAAATTCCGTCTCTCGATATCCGATGATTGAGCCTGTTAACCATTCGTTCGGGAGCGCTGATGTAAGATGTCCTAAAGGGCTCAAACAGCGCACATCGTCATCAAATCACCCATTTCCCTACTATCGGGCGAAACCCGAAAGTTAAGAGGTTAACGTTTATGAAGGTCAGGGTCCGGGGGACAGGAAGGCGATCCATATCCTTATTGCGGCTGCGGCGATCAGGAAGGAAAGAATCTTTTTCAGCACCCGCGTCGGCATCCGCCGGCTCAGAATACTTCCGAGATACGTTGCCGGAATCACAGTGATTAAGATCGGAATCGTCAGGAGCCATTCGATCTGCCCGGTAAAGGCTTTTCCGATAAATCCGGCAAAGGATGATGCGGTGACAATGGCCAGATTGCTACCGATGGCGATACGTGTAGGAATCTTAACAAAGGATATCATCAGGGGAATCAGTATAAAAGATCCCCCCTGCCCCACGAGGCCGCCGACCAGCCCCACACCCCCTGCGGATGCCATCGCCCGGAAACGGCTGAAAACAAGTTTGTCGATATCCGGATTCTCGACATCTTCCTTATTCGACAGCAGCATCAGAATAGACGCGCCAAAGGCCAGGCAGGCAAAAAGAAAAAGAAGCGCCTCATTGGACACATGGTTCGCACCGGCGCCTCCAATAACGGCGGCAAAAAAAATGCTGCCGCCCATGTATATGGATAAAGGACCTGATACGAACCGAAACCTTCGGTGAGACAGGGTGCCGAAAAGGCACCCCAACAACCCTTGAACGATGGTGAGTCCGGCCACCACTCTCATGGGCAACGGTGTCAATCCGAACAGCGGCGGCAGGTATAACAGCAGCGGCGCCATGACAATACCGCCCCCGATGCCGAGAAACCCGGATAGAAAGCCTGATATAAATCCAATGCAGCCGAGAAGTGTGAACATCGAGCCTTGCCCATACCCATGAATCGAGTATTCCCCCTGTAAAGAGTGGCTTGGTGAACTCCTTAAAAGCGGGCGGTTTATTTATACCCTGTAGTTGCATAAAAAAATGAGGAAAAAGGAAGTAAATAACTTGCGGAAGCCTATGAATAGTGTGTATATATTGTTTGAGAGAACAAAAAAACCACTATTCAGGAGGCCACCGCAAGTGA
>Ga0233431_1000609_pt1 | contig 75156 bp, 79 predicted proteins | sample SI_118_April2016_FD_179867 | JGI IMG/M metagenome (GOLD analysis project Ga0233431, IMG submission 179867) | Seawater microbial communities from Saanich Inlet, British Columbia, Canada - SI_118_April2016_200_MG | ecosystem: Environmental > Aquatic > Marine > Inlet | place: Canada: British... | reverse complement strand
AACCATAAAGATACTGCATTGTCAATTTAAAAAACAGTTACAATAGCTGTTTGCCCTTCGACTCGTTTCACTCGCTCAGGACACTAAATTTTTATGGTCGAAGACCACGAGCGAAGTCGAGTGGTGATCCCACGGAGAATCGAACTCCGGTTACCAGGATGAGAACCTGGCGTCCTAGCCACTAGACGATGGGACCTAAATTTAAATCATACTAAGTGCCCTATCTCGCCGAAGCCTTAGCGAAGGCGGAGGGACCTTGAGTGAATATTTTTAACAAAAAAACTACTAAAAGTCAACTATCTTACTGGGCCAACCAAAAAATCATCAGCCTCCCAAGGTCTGGCCATGATCTCATAAACGACCTGCTCCATCTTCATGCCTCGTGAGCCTTTGACCAAAATCACATCTCCTTCTTTGATGCGATCTTGCAAAAATAAACCAGCCTGTGTAGTAGAAGGAAAATGATAAATCTTATCCTCACTCATACCAGCCTTGATAGCACCTCGACGAACATCTCTAGCTCTTTCACCAACTACAAATAAATAATCAACATCTGTATCTGCTATATATTTACCAATCTTTTGATGTTGTTCTTCAGTAGAAGCTCCTAATTCTAGCATATCGCCAAAAACTATTATCTTACTGCCCTCTGTTTTCATTTCAGCTAAAGTATCTATTACCATTTTAGAAGACATCGGCGATGAATTATAAGAATCATCAATTACTAAACTATTTTTTATTCCAAGTAACACATTTGTCCGACCACGTGCCGCCTGATAATGAGCCAAGTTCTTAATAATACTTTCTGGATCCATGCCTAAAGCTAACCCAACAGTACAAGCTGACGCGATAGCTAAGGCATGTTGCTTGCCTAATACTTGTGGTAAAAATACTGGCCAAGTACCTCCTTCAAAATTTAAATCAAAAGATGTACCGTAAATATGTTTTTGTTTAATAATTTTAATATTGTCAATTTGAATATCACTATCTTCTGACTTGCCATAAGTCAAAACTTGTCCTTGAGTTTGCTCAAACAAGGCGGAGACATTGTGATCGTCATTATTCAAAATTGCAAAACCTTCATTACTTAATGGCTTTAAGATATTTGCTTTTTCTTTGATTGTTTTTTCTAGTTGCCCAAAATTTTGTAAATGACTGCGACCAATAGCTGTTAGCACAGCAATATCTGGTGGAGCAATTGAAGTCAAATATTTTATATCACCTGGTTTATCTGCTCCCATTTCCAAAATCAAAATCTGTGGATATTTTTTATTTTTAAACACTAATAGCTTCAAGCCAGCAATCACAATCTTAATCCAAGCTACAATACTCTTACCACCAGTGTCTTGATTTAAAATAGTTAATGGCACACCAATCTCGTTATTATAGTTTTTGATACTACGTCGAACTCGCCAATTTTTCTTTATAACAGAAAAAATCGCCTCTTTTGAAGAGGTTTTTCCGACGCTACCAGTAATCCCAATGATTTTGGGCTGATATTTCTTAATTACCGCTATACTTAGCAATTTTAGGGTAAAATATAGTATTTTCTTCATAATCTAACGATTTGGTGGAATCTGGTAGTATTCTAGCAGAAATTGTGCAATTTCGCCAAATAGTGGCGCCGCTGTATCAGCTGAAAATCTCGCTGCTGTTGGCGAATCTAATTTTGTAATCATGGTAAATTTTGGATTTTCTACTGGCGCAAAACCAACGAAGTTATGAATAGTATTATCTACTGAATATTTTTTGCTTTCTGAATCTGCCACTTGAGCGGTTCCAGTCTTACCAGCCACATAATATCCCGGCACAGCTGCTTTGTCAGCATGACCACTGTCCACTACATGCACTAACATAGCAGATAAAGTAGCAGCGGTACTTTCACTAACTACTTTACGTAAAACTTGCGGCTCAACGCTATCTACTCGTCCGTCACTAAATTGTATTTGTTCTACTAAATAAGGCTGTATTAAACTTCCTCGATTAGCCAAGGCATTGACTGAACTCAACATTTGTAAAGGAGTAACTGTAATACCTTGTCCATAACTAGCCGTAGCTTTGAAGATGTCGCCTTTTTTGGCTAAAGAAGAAATGTCCCCTCTACTTTCTTGAGAAATAGCTAAACCGACCTCCTCTCCAAAACCAAATTTCTTCATATAGTTTTCATAGATTTTATTTTTGATATCTTGCGTAGCAAAAATAACACCCGTATTCAAAGAAGCGGCTAAAACTTCTGTCATATCCACCATGCCATGCGCTTCAAGATCAGAATTTTTGATAGTGTAGCCACCAGCAAATTTGACCTCGCCTTTGTCTTCATAAATAGTATCAGAAGTAACTTTACCAGTATCTATTGCGATCGCCATCGCTATGGCCTTCATTACTGAACCAGGCTCATAAGCATGATAAACTGCCTGATTATTATAAACATCGACTGTTTCTACTTGATTGTATTCATTTGGATCAAAAGTTGGAAAAGTACACATTGCTCGAATGGCCCCAGTATCTGTTTCCATAATAATCACACTGCCACCAACTGCATCATACAAGGCAACGGATTTCTCCAAGGATTTGCAAGCTTGATATTGCACAGTCCGATCAATAGTCAAAGTCAAATCAGCTCCATCTTTAGCATAAGCTTGTAAAGCAGAAAAAGGTAACAAGCGACCACCGCCAGCCCGATCAGCCAACAATTGACTACCAGAGCCAGCCAGCTCCTCTTGCCAATAACCTTCCAAGCCATATTTACCGACTCGATTTACTCCATTATTATCATAACCTAAAAAGCCCAAAACATGAGCGCCTATTTCTTTATCTGGGTAATAACGCAATACTTCTTTGTTCCAATGAATGCCAGTTGTATAGACTTGCTCGTCTTCTGCCTTATCTTTGTTTATATCAGCGATAACTAAATCTAATTTAGTTTGCAAATCATTAATTTGGATTTCAGTAACATTTTTTTGAATGCTTTCATACTGATCGTTAGTCTTTTTTAATTTATCTAAAATAATTTCTGGCTCCAAATCTAGGGTTTCTACTAAGATATCGGTAATATTTTGGGGCCTTAAAATCTCTGTCGGATTAGCAAAAACTTCATAGGTAATCTGATTAACAGCTAAAGGATAAAATTGAGTATCATCTTGATTGTCTTTATGAGCAAAAATCTCTCCTCTTTCTGGTAATAAAATTTCAATAGATTGATGCTGTTGAGCGGCTATTTTTACATATTTATCGTGCTGGATTACTTGTAAATAAAAAAGACGCCCAATAATGGCGACAACTAACAAAAAAATAAAACCCTGGAGGGCACTAATACGAAAATTGCTAATCAGATGCTGATTATTGTGTCGTCTAGTAAAATACATTAAAAATAGATTATCGTAAGGCCACGGCGTCTTTACTGTCTGCTAAGTAATAAATGTTTTCAGTCTGCACAAAGCTCAAGTCTTTACTAACACCTTCAATTCTTTCAATGGCTTGCAAACCAGTAGCTTCTACATTGAGCACTAAAATTTGATGGTCCACACCTTTAATCTCTTGTTTGGAGCTATCAAGCTCAAAACTTTGCGTAGCAGCATGATTGATTGAGACTAAATATACTAGCCACAAGCAAGCTAAACTAAGCAAGGAGATTTTTTTCATTTTTTGCATGAAAGAAAAGGTTGATTGTAATTTGTTAGATTTCATTTTTATTTTTGTTTTTTATACTAAATTTTTTCAATAACTCTTAAAATGGCACTGCGACTACGAGGATTATTTTTTATCTCATCAGCTGTTGGCTTAACACCTCTAGTAGTCACAAGCTTTACTCGTTGTTCCTTTTTACAAACACAGATTGGAATATTTGGTGGACAAATACATTTCAGTGATTCTTCTTTGAAGTATCGCTTAACTATTCGATCTTCTAGTGAGTGAAAACTGATCATAACTAGTCGACCACCAACTGGTAAAATATCTATAGCTTGCGGTAAAAGCTCTTGGACATTGCTTAATTCTTCATTAACAGCAATCCGTAAAGCTTGGAAAATTCTGGTCGCTGGATGAGTTTTAAAACGTGCCGTGTTTTTTATATTCAAAATCCCGAGTATGGTGGAGACAAACATGGAAGTCGTAATTTTTTGTTTTTGTTTTGTCCACGAACTTCTATTTTTTATGATGCCTCGAGCGAGGCGTTGGGCTTTCGGCTCTTCACCATACTCTCGGAAGATTTTGTACAATTCATCTTCGGTCCATGTCGATATAATCTCTTCAGCTGTCAAAGTCTGATTCACTGGATCAAATCGCATATCTAATGGTCCATCGTCTCTGAAAGAAAAACCTCTATTAGCTTTGTCTAGTTGATCGGAAGAAAGTCCTAGATCTAAAACAATTCCCTGAATAACTGGTAACTCATCTACTAAGTTTTTCCATTCTGTCTTTAAATTAACGTAACTTGTATTAACAATGAACAATCTTTTTTTATAATCTTTCAGCCTATCAGTAGCAGCCTTAATAGCGCGTTGATCTAATTCAAAGGCCAAAACATTGCCCTTGGGACCAGTAGCTTTTAATATAGATTCCGTGTGTCCTCCGCCGCCTAAAGTGCCGTCAACAAAGTGTTGATTGCTTTGGGGCTGCAAAAACTGCACTACTTCCTCCAATAGCACGCTCTTATGCTGGTAATCTGACTTCATATTAAATCCCCAAGTCTACCAAACCTTCGGCGATATCATTACTATCTTTATCAGTAGTGACTTGATATTTGCTCCAGGCTTTTTCATCCCAAACTTCTAAACGGTTATACAGACCGGCTAAAATTACCTTTTTATTTAAACCAGCAAATGCTTTGAGATAATCAGGCATAATCATGCGACCCTGCTTGTCCAAATTGACATCCATCGCACCGGCTAACATCAAACGAGAAAAGGCTCGAGATTTAGCCTGACTGATTGGCAAATTAGCTAAACGTTTTACTAATTTATCCCACTCTTTTTTGGTATAAATAAAAAGACAATTATCTAAACCCTTGGTAATAATTGCCCCATCATTAAAAAATTTACGAAACTTAGTTGGTACCGCTAGTCTGTTTTTATCATCTAAATTGTAGTTGTATTCGCCGATGAACATATTTATCCACAGCTAGGCTTATTAATCTCCCACTTTTCCCCACTTTTTAGGTTTCTGTAACCATTATACTCCACCATAATACCAAGTGTCAATCAAGTAGCTGTGGAAAACTATATATTTCTATTAAAAATAAAAAAAGACCCCGGGCTTTGCGTACTACGCGAAACCTGGGGTCAAAATCCAATCCTCCTCTTCATGAAGCAGCTCCTTCGCCGTATCGCTGCTGGAAGTCAGTGCAATAATTCTGCATTTCAGGTGTCCAAATGATCTCTGCAAAGCCCGGAAGCTCTTCGGCTAATCGCTCATAATCACTTGTGTGGTTTTTTATAACCCGACGCATGATCTTAATATTGCGAAAAGTGATGCGTTGATCCAAAGCATAGAGAAAGTAGCCCCAGTTTTCAATGGCTTGAAACATCAGTGCTTCAGTCCTACAGTGAGTTTTCAGATCTGCAATTATATCCTGTGGCAACAAAGGATTGTCATTCAAACAAAATTGCAGTAAAAACACTCTGCGCATCTTCTTCACAAACGCTTCATCACCTGGATAAGTCCTTGCTAGATACCTACAATATTCATCATATTCATCCTTATCATCTTGATCTGTTTTCTCAGAAGCAGGCACATCGCTGCCAACTTTAGCATGTATAACTTCACCAAAATCATGAGTTCGTACAGCTTGACGAAATAACTCGACATCCCAGTTGATATTTCCCCGAGCAGACTCCTGACCGAATAAGTGAATAAAAAAATCACATACCTCACCCATCTCAATGCCGTGCTGGCTAACGGTCTGCAACCTCCTGTTTATTACCCCTTGCAAAGAAGTTACTATGTTTCTTTGCTGACTGAGTTGGCTGAATAATTCTTCAGATCTCAGCTTGTCATCAAATGCACTCCACCTATGAGTGTCTTGCAGTCCATTCTGCAATCCGCCCAAAGAAGTGGATAAGTCAATCCAATCCGTTAAGTTTGGCATAATATGCGCTCCTTTTACCCTATTTTTCGAAGTACAATAACATCTGAAAATTACAGGATAAGCCTTTTTTAGTCAAATAAAAAACAGCCTTATTAGGCCGCTTTTAAGCATTTACTTAGCAATAGTAAATTTTGGTGTTTTTTTACTAACTGTCACTTCTGCTTCTCGCTGATATTCCGGTTTGATAGCTTTGAAATCTTTTTGCTTTTCAATTTTATTAACTAGATCTTCTATTTTTAAATCTCCTTGATAATAAAAATCTGCCACTACTGGAACCTGTAATTGCCAACCCAAAGTATTGATAATCGTCACCTGAACTTTGACTTGAGTCAGGCTAGCTTGTTTAATAGCTAAACCAAAACCAGTAATATTTCTTAACTCTATATTTTCTTGATGCAAACAATCATCAAACTCAGTCAAAATATTTTCTTGACCGGCTTGCATGTCAAAAGCACACTGCTTTTTCTTTTCAGCTAAAATCCATTCAGCCTTGTTATTGTCTAAAATGTTTAAAATTAAAATCATTTTCTTGATTCTTTTTTATATCTTTAGATATTTTATCAACTACTACAATATGTTCGTGAGATAAAATATCATAGATAAACTTATCAGTAACTTCCACGCGATACATATAGTCACTACGTGACAAAAAAGTAAAACGTAAATCTTGAGTCATGCCTTCGGCAATTTTTTCTAAATATTTATAAAAGTCTGCTTTTTTCACTTTGCCAACTATCAAAACATCTGTCCGTGTCGGTGCATTAGATAGAACACCAGTAAAAATCAATAGGCCTAAGCCGGAAAGTTTAGACATTTTATTAGCGATACGCATCTCTTCCAAAGTAATAGCTTTGAAAACTAAATTTTTTAACTCAGTCAATAAGGCAAAGTCTTTATTGGTAAAGTAAAACTTTTTACCTTGGTTAATTTCTGATTTCAATAAACCAAATTTTGTGAGATTGTCTAACTCTCGTCTCACAGAGTTTAGCTGCCCACCCAAACGACTAGTTAGTTCACGCACAAAAATATGCTCTTCAGAATGAAGGCAAAAAAAGTTGACAATCCTTGTCCGAGTAGCTGAACCAAGTATTTGTTCAAGCATAAAATTTATTTACTAAAAACAGCAAATATAGTATAATATTATTTACAGGAAATGTAAAATGTCTCAATTAGAATATAACAAACTTTTTATCCATGATCACTTGAATTCTCGGGAATTGTCCGAGGTCTATTTTAGTGACCCTAGCCCTCGCGGACAGCTATTTTTGATCCTTGAGGTACCAAAAAATAAGGTCAATCAACAACCAATGATTGATCAAATAATTGAAGCGCTAGCTCATCATTTTATTTCTAGTGCTCAAGAAGATCCTGAAATACTATTAGAAGAAGTTTTACAAGAATTAAACCAACTCTTACCAGACTTAAGTGATAATAAAATTAAAAACTGGCTGCAAACTCTCGATATTGTAGTGGGTGTGATTCATCAGAACAATATTTATATAGCTAGCATCGGTAATATTGGTGCTTTATTGATTCATAATAATCAGATCACCCAAATCTTAGAACAAAACACAGATTTTAATCCAACTAAAATATTTACCGATATTGTTTCTGGCGAATTAGATACTGGCGATGCATTGATCATTTCGACCAATGCTTTATTTGATTATATTTCACAAGAAAAAATAAAACGAACGATCAAAAAATATACCCCCCAAGCATCAATCACGCAATTTAAACAACTACTAGACACTGTCCCAGATTTTGTTACTTTTAATTCAGTAGTATTAAAATACCCTAGTGGCCGCGATCTAGATATACCAAATGAAAACATTCAAGTGACCATAGAGTCTGATGATGAAGAAGATGACGGCACTATCCATGTTGATAAGCATGACACTACACCACGTCAAGATCATCATAAAAAAACTCGCACTAAACTTGTTTTTGATAAATCGGGTTTGAAAAATATCAAAACAGTTCAAGTTTTTATATATATTTGGGAATTAATCAAAATCTTTTTTGCTATTATCGGCAAAATTTTTAGTGTTATTGGTAATTCCATAAAAAATGCTTGGCTATTTGTTTTTTCTAGTAAATACCGTCAAGATCGAGAAAATGTTATTTTGGACAAAACTCAAAGCACGATCAATAAAAAAGTAAATTGGTTTAGCGATTTAACTTGGCAAAAAAAAGTGCTAATTATTGGCATCATTGTCATTTTGTTAGTCTTCTTACAAAGTCTAGTATTTTTGACTCAAAAACAAGCCGTCAATAAACAAGAACAAGCTTATGAGCAATCTATCGATGCTATTAACAACAGCATCAACGAAGTAGAAGCTAGCCTTATTTATAATGATGAAAAAAGAGCTGAGGAATTATTACTAAACATTCAAGACATGTTAAATGATTTGGATGCCACTTCGCCTCAACAAGAAGAAGAACTAGATTTAGTTAAAGAACAAACGGTTCGTTTATTAAATAAAGTTCGCCACATCAATTATGTTGATTCGCCATTAGAATTATTTGATCTAAGCTCTCTTAATAATCCAAAACAAATAATTCAAAAAAATGGTCAATTTTATATTTTAGATCAAGAAAATTTATATTTATTAGAAGAACAAGCTCCGAATATCTTAACTGCTTACCCTAACGGAAAAACTCTAGCTGATTGGCCAAACAATGATCAATTAATTTTAAGCAACGATCAAGAATATGTTATTTTCAATCTGTCATCTAAAGAGCTAAATTCATTCGCTTTTGCTCAAAATATTGGTAATATCAGCGTCCAAGATATGTCTATTTATAGTAATAATCTATATGTTTTAGACACAGAAGCTGACCAAATTTTTAAATATCCTGAACGAGGCCAATCATTTAGCAATGGTGTAACTTGGTTGACTGACGATATCGATTTGAGTGATGCTTATAGTTTGACACTAGATGGAGATATTTATGTCATGTTCAATAGTGGCCAAATATTAAAACTACGTAAAGGTTCTAGAGAAATATTTAATTATCATCAGCCACATCCAAAACTAGGCAAACAAGCTATCATTAAAACATTTAAAGACTCTGAATACTTATATATTATTGATCCAGAAAATCAACGAGTAGCCATTATAGATAAAGAGGGCAATATCAAAGATCAATATACTTCACTTAAATTTGATAATCTAGTTGATTTAGCAATAGACCAAGAAGAAAAAGCCATCTACTTATTAAATGGCAATCATCTATATTTATTAGCGATCAACGAATAAAATGAATCTCTAACCCCCTAAATCCCCCTTAACAGGGGGACTTTTTTATTTCTAGCTCCTCCCCTGTCAAGGGGAGGTCGGGAGGGGTTAAAATTAAGTAAAACAAAAACACCCTCTTGCGAGAGTGTTTTTTGAATTGAAAAATTCTTATTTCAAAGTGACTGTACCACCGGCTTCAGATAGTTTAGCTTTCATTTCTTCAGCTTCTTCTTTCTTAGCACCTTCTTTGATGACTACAGGAGCACCGTCAACCATGTCCTTGGCTTCTTTTAAACCTAATTGAGTAACTTCTCTAATAGCTTTAATAACACTAATTTTGTTATCACCAGCTGCTGTTAACTCAACATCAAAAGATGATTTTTCTTCAGCGGCTTCTTCACCAGCTGGAGCGCCAGCGGCAGCAACAGCTACAGGAGCGGCGGCTGTAACACCAAATTTATCTTCTAGGATAGATACCAATTCAGATAAATCCAATACTGACATTTTTTCAATTTCTTCGATAATACCTTTAAACTTTGCAGGTACTACTACGTCTTTTTTTGCTTCTTCTGACATAATATTATTGATTTATTAATAATTATAATTATTTCTTATCTTTAATGGCGCTTAACACACCGACTAAGTTACGTAAATTTCCTTGCAAAACATTTACCATGCCGGAAATTGGAGCTTGTAAACCACCAACCAAGTTGGCCAATAATTGTTCTTTGGATGGTAAGTTAGCTAAACGTTTTACCATTTCAGGTAAAATAATTTTATTTTCCAACATACCGCCACCGATACTCAAAGCTTCTTTGTTTGCTTTAGCAAATTTATTAATCACGGAAGCTGCTGCTACTTCATCATCATAAGATAATGATAAGGCAACGGAACCAGTTAAATCATTAATTTGTTCAGCGTCTTCCACGTCAGCCAAAGCCTTTTTTAACAAAGTCTTTTTGACTACTAAATATTCACTACCAACATTTTTTAACTCTTTACGTAAATCTTCAGCTGCTTTTACACCCAAACCATTGTCTGAGGAAAAAACTACGGATTTACTATCGGCTAATTTAGTTTGAATACTTTTTAACGCTTCTTTCTTTTGTTCTTTTGTCTTTGGCATAAGTTTTTTTATAAAAAAATCTGCGAATTTACCGCAGACAATGAAAAATATCTAATATTCTCACCTCGGTAGGATTTATATTTTAGCTAATATTAGCTAAAAAACCCACTATCTTTGGTAAATGTATTTAATTTGTATCAATATTATATAGTAATTATCTAAATCTGTCAAACCTCCTTGACAAAATGCTAAAAATGTTAGACTATACTGCTATTAAAGACCTTTTCATCACTATAAAAGACTCACAACAGGAGACTCTAATGCCAAAAAAAGAAATCATTCACGAACTTGAAAATCCCAATCTTCCATTCTCCGAATGCATTAAGATTGGCGATGAGTATCATTTTGCCGGTACTCTACCGGACATCGCCGATGGCGAACCCGTAGATGAAAGTCTGGCAGCGCAAACCAAGAGCGCTCTCAAAAACATGAAGGCACGCCTTGTGGCTCGCGGGCTGACGCCCAATGATGTCTATGATGTAGACATCATGCTGTCTGGGACACCGGAGGACATGAAAATCACCGACCCGATCTACGTTCAATTTTTGGACGATGAAAAAGTCGAAATCAGACCGATTCGTCGTTGCGGTGGCTGGAACTGGATACCGGCTGGAGCCAAAATCGAAATTCAATTCGTGGCTGTCGATCAAAGCAAGTAATCGACATTGTGGTGAGTAGAAAAATAAGGACCACTCTTCGGAGCGGCCCTTTTTATTTTAATCTAAATATTTATATTTATTTTGCAAATGCTCGTCGTAGGTCTTACTATAAATCGCCTCCCCTTCTGGTGTAGTCAAGAAATAATAATATTCATTGGTTGTCGGATATATAACTGCTTCAATAGTTTCGATACTTGGATTTGAAATTGGCCCAGGTGTTAATCCACGATATTTGTAAGTATTGTAAGGTGAATCAATTTCTAAGTCAGCATAAGTTGGCTGAGCCAATCCCTTGCCGGTCACAAAATTAACCGTAGCATCAGATTGTAAGCCAATGCCAGCTTCAATGCGTTTCCAGAAAATATCGGCTACCATTTTTTTATCAGTAGCAGCTGAAACTTCTCTTTCTACAACAGAAGCTAAAGTTACTATTTCAAAAATAGTTTTTCCTTGTCTAGAGATTTCTTGTCTTAGATCGGCTGTTAATTTTTTATCAAAATTATTCAAAGCTTTAGCAACTAAAGTTTCTAGACTAGTACTACCATCAATAAAATAAGTATCTGGATATAAATATCCTTCTAAGGTGGCAGAACTTGCTGCGTCTTCTAAAAATGAATAATTAGTAGCCCAATCTTTTTTATTGTTTGTAATATCTAAAAACTCTTGATGTGTAAAATTATGCTCGTCTAATAGTGTTATCAACTGTGGCCATCGACGATGCCAACCTTCGATAATAGTAAATGTTTGCTGTTGATTTTCCGGAATAGTTAAGATCAAATTTGATAACTGCCGAATAGAAATATCAGCTGGCATGACATAGATACCGGCTTTGACAGAGTCCTCTGCTTTTTTAAACCACAGCCAAGTTTCAAAAACTAATTTATTTTTGATTAAATCAACCTCTTTAAGATTATGACTAATTTCATTAACACCTTGTCCTTGTTTTATAATAAAAGATTTTTGCTCAGCGTTATTTCCTATATTTAAAACAAACAAAAACCAGATCAAACTGACAATGCCGATTAATAAAATTAATTTTATTATTTTGATCATAAGTATTTTTTCAAATCTTTATCTGATATCTTTTTTAATAAATGTTTTACATCTTGCGCTCGTCTAGCCGAACACAAGAAAATAACATCATCGGTTTCCACTAATACCATATCCTCTACTCCCAAAGTCGCAATCAGCTTTCCACTAGAAGAATATAATAAGTTGTTCTTACTATCAAGGTCAATGTGCTGACTATTGCTAATATTAGCCAAATTAGTAGCTGATAATTGCACATCTCTCAGAGATCGCCAGTGACCAACGTCAGCCCAAGTCAGATCTACTGGCATGACCAACATGTCTTCCATTTTTTCTAATAAACCATAATCGATAGAAATTGGCTTTGTATTATTATAAATTTTAGTTAATATTTTTTTATATTCTTTTTTATTAGCACTTTCTAAAGCAACTTTTATTTTCATCAAGCCAGCATAAATTTCTGGTAAAAACTTTTTGTACCACTCCAATAAACTCTCAACTTTAAAAACAAACATCGCTGGATTCCACAAAAAATTTGAATCGGCCATATATTTTTCTGCAGTTTTTAAATCTGGCTTTTCTTTGAAGGCTTTGACTTTATAAATATCACGCTTATCTATGTTTAGAATTTTAGAATTTTCTTTTTCAATGTAGCCATAGCCCGTTTCTGGATATTCTGGCTTAATCCCAATTAATAAGAATTTCTCTGGATTTTTTTCAACTACTTTATTAGCTGATTTCAAAATTTTAATATAATCTTCTGTCTCTTTAATAAAAGCATCACTATTAACAGTCACCATTACAGCTTCGGGATCACGATATTGTAAATGTATCGCTGACAATCCAATAGCCATGGCTGTATCACGACGCTCTGGTTCTACAATATAATTTTTGCTATTTATAGAAACTTGCTTTTTGATTAGCGATGTTAAATCTTGAGTAGTAACTATAAAAATATTTTGATTCTCAAAATCAGACAACAAACGTTTGTAAGTTGCCTGCAATAAACTTTCTTCTCCCATCAAAGCATTTACTTGTTTGGGATTATTTTTTGTAGACAATGGCCATAATCTTTGACCACTTCCACCAGCTAAAATTACTGGATATAACATCTAAACAAAAGTGAAAATTAAAAAAGATAATATTAGAGTGTAGATAAAAAACCAATGAAAATAATCTTTTTCAATAATTTTTCTTAACAAAATCAAAGAAGCATAGCCAACACCAAAAGCGACAATAAATCCGATCAAATAAATCCAATTCCAAGTCAAATTATTTACTGACAATAAAAATGAACCGCCGATAGCTGGAATGGCCAATAAAAATGCGTAATCAAAGGCATCTTTTTTCTTCATCCCCAGAACTAAGGCCATGGCAATAACTGCGCCGCTACGGGAAAGTCCTGGTAAAACTGCCAAGCCCTGCATAAAACCTAAAATAATAGCGTGCATCATTCCTAATTGTCCTCGCTCTTTTCTAAAGGCAGTGGCCAATAATAATAAGGTAGTCACAAACATCCAGCCAGCTACAGAATACGGTGTTCTAAAAAAATCAATCTGCTGATAAAACATCCAGCCCAAAATCCCAGTGATCACTGTGCTAATAATAATGTACCAACCCCAATGACGTCTAGAACGATGGAATAATTTTTTAGGCGAAATAAAATCTTTAATGACTTCTAAAATTTCTTTTCTAAAAAATATAAGAACTACCAGTAAGCTAGCCAAGTGTAAGAAAATATCAAATTCTACTGCTAACTCTTGAAGCTTGAGCCAATATTCAAATAAAACTAAATGGCCAGAAGATGAAATTGGTAGCCACTCTGTGATGCCTTGTACTATGCCCAAAATAATTGTTTGCAAAATAGTCATTGTCTAGATTTGATTAATTTTGATATAATGTATGTATTGTATAATTAATATAAATTTATGAACTATCAGCTATTTTTGATTCCCTTAGCCGTAATGGTTATCGTTCAAGTATTGAAAATTTTCACTCACACTAAAGATGGTTGGACTTGGAAAAGATTGAGCCGAATAAATGCCTATGGTGGCATGCCTTCATCTCATTCAGCCATGGTTGCCTCTCTAGCTTTTGTGACTGGCTATTATGATGGATTACAATCTTCTACTTTCGCTATTGCCTCTATACTAGCCCTAATTATCATCCGAGACGCTTTTGGCTTCCGTCACGCTATTGGCCAGCAAGGCCAAGTGATCAATAGCTTAGTCAAAGAATTACCCGATAAACAAGAATATAAATTTCCTATTTTAGGTGAAAAATTTGGTCATAAAGCTCCGGAAGTAATTGTCGGAATTATCGTCGGCTTAGCACTTACTTACTGGCTCATAAATATTTGGCCTTAAATTAACGAACTACCAGTCATTTCGACTGGTTTTTTCAAACCTATAATTTTTAAAATCGTTGGTGCTACATCAGCCAAAACACCCACCGGTGTAATCTGACTTAAATCCGTACTAGACAAGCCAGGCAAGATGCTCTTGCCGGCAAATTGTTGTCCAACAATAAACAGGGGCACTGGATTATTTGAATGCTCTTTTACGATCTCTCCGGTTTGTAAATTATATAAACTCTCAGCATTACCATGATCAGCGGTGATCAAGACTACGCCATTATAAGATAAGGTCGTATCTACTACTTCACTGATTAACTTATCTAGAATTTCCACTGCTTCAATGGTGGCTGATAAATTACCCGTATGTCCAACCATGTCCGCATTAGCGTAATTAACTACAATGAAGTCATAAGTCCCTTCTTTTATCTTTTGTAATAATTTATTATTTATTTCTCTGGCTGACATAGCTGGCTTCTGGTCATAAGAAGGCACATGCGGAGAAGGCACCAAGACTCTATCTTCACCTTCAAAGATTTTTTCACTGCTACCGTTAAAAAAATAAGTAACATGAGCATACTTTTCTGTTTCAGCGACATGTAGCTGCTTTAAACCAGCGTCGGCTATTACTTTAGCTAATGGTGTTTTGATAACTACTGGTGGGAAAGCAATGCTTACTGGTAAATCTTTCTCATATTCAGTCATGCTAACCATAAATAAATTTTGAAAATATTCTCTTTTAAATTTTTCAAAACCAGGCAAAACTAAAGCTTTGGTTAATTGTCGCGCTCGATCTGAACGAAAATTAAAACAAATGACACTGTCATTATCTTTGACACGGCCTTTTGGCTCTTGCATATCATCAACGATAGTCACCGGCACCATTTCTTCATCGTAAACACCTTGATCGTAAGATTTTTGAATGGCAACCAAGGGATCCTCGTGTTTTTCTACGCTCTCTCCATCAACTATGGCTCTAAAGGCTTTTTCTATTCGATCCCAATTGCTATCTCGATCCATAGAGTAAAAACGACCGGACACTGTGGCAATGGCACCTAAGCCAATAATTTTTAATTTTGATTGTAATTTAGAAATAAAATTAATGCCACTATTATAAGGTGTGTCACGCCCATCTAAAAAAGTATGAATATAAACTCGCTCTACTTTTTCTTTTTTTGCTAATTCGACTAGTGCATACAGATGCTCATTGAAACTATGTACGCCACCAGAAGACACGAGACCCATTAAATGCAAGGCTGATCCTTTTTCTTTCACGTGCTGACAAGCCTTTACAAAAGCATCATTGTCAAAAAAGTCACCATCAGAAATAGATTTAGTAATACGTGGCAAATTCTGATAACAAATTTTTCCTGAGCCCAAGGATAAATGGCCAACTTCTGAATTACCTATCTCGCCCCAAGTCAAACCAACTGCTTCGCCGCTAGCCGCTAGTGGCATAACCGGATAATTAGTCATGTATTTATCAAAATTTGGAGTTTTAGCCAAAGAAATTGCATTGGCTCGTGAAGGAGGAGCCAAGCCAAAACCGTCCAAAACTATTAAAACTACTGGTCGTGGTCTGGTCATATCTTGGCTTTTATTAAAGATTTATCTTTCATCAATTTTGGCTTATCTTGACCTAAAATATCTAAAATAGTAGGGGCAATATTGGATAATTTGCCAGTTTTTTTCAAAGTATATTTAGCATGATTCACTATGATAAATGGGACTGGATTGATAGAATGCTTAGTATCTATTTCTTTAGTTTTTAGATTAATCATCTCTTCGACATTGCCATGATCAGCTGTAACAATAATTGTGCCATTATTTTTTAAAACTATTTCTATTAGTTTACCAAGCTCTTGGTCAACTACTTCTATGGCTTTGGTAGCGGCTGTCAAATTTCCTGTATGTCCGATCATGTCTGGACTAGCAAAATTGACGCAAATAAAATCATATTTATTTTCTTTGACCACATTCATTACATGCTGATTAACTTCCCGTGTACTCATGGCCGGTGCATTAGCATACGAGTCAACACTTTTGGAAGGAACCTCTACTCTGTCTTCACCAGCTACTACATGATCATAACCACCATTAAAAAAATAACTGACATGAGCATATTTTTCTGTCTCAGCAATATACAATTGACGCAAATCACGCAAGGCTAATGGTAGGGTATCTGGTATATCAATGCCAGGAAAAGCCGTCAAAATATTATCTAAATCTGGTCCAAAATCAGTCAAGGCGACAAATAATAAATCTTTAAACTTTTTTTGTACTTTAAAGGCGCCTGGATTTTTCTTGGCAAAATCAGTTTGAGCAAACACTTTCGTTAATTGTCGAGCTCTATCCGAACGCAAGTTAAAAAATACTATTGCGTCTTTGTCTGTAATGGTACCAACTGGTTTTTTATCTTTAACAATTACTGTTGGCTTAATAAACTCATCACTCTCTCCTCTGTTATAGGCTTGATTAACAGCAGCCAAGGCACTATCAACCTCAACACCTTTGCCTAGCACCATAGCATCATAAGCCATCTCTGTACGTTGCCATGTTTTTTTACGGTCCATCGCATAAAAACGTCCCATAATACTAGCTATTTGAATTCGCTGACGATTAAAAATATCATTATATTTTGCCAAAATGCGGGCCGCTGCAAACTGAGGACTATCACGACCATCTGTAAACAAATGTAGGTAAATATTTTGGTCTGTTTTATTAACAAAAAAACTTAATAAAGATAAGATATGATCATTATCAGCATGCGGACTAGAATCATCAGACAATAAACCCATTAAATGAATATCAGATTTATGTTTAGTAACATGAGCTGCCATTTGTAAAAAAGCAGGATTCTTGAAAAAAGTACCATTATTAATGCTCTTAGAAATACCGATGGAATCTTGCTCGATCACTCGCCCAGCTCCAATATTCATATGACCAGCTTCTGAATTACCCGGCTGACCACTTGGTAAACCAACATGTTTTGCAGATGCTTGTATCTGAATATTTGGATATTGTTTATACAAATTATCCATTACCGGCGTTTTGGCCTGAGCAATAGCATTACCCTCGGTTTCTTTCCATAAACCCCAGCCATCAAGGATGGCCAAAACCAATGGTGCATTAGGAATATTATTTTCTTTATTCATGTAATTATTAGCTAATTTCCTCCTCAATTCTTAATAAACGATTGTATTTAACAACTCTTTCCCCTCTAGCTGTCGATCCAGTTTTGATAAACTGAGCATCAACTGCTACCGCTAGATCAGCAATAGTGGTATCTGTAGTTTCACCACTACGATGAGAAATGACTACCTGATAATTATTATCTTGAGCTAATCTAATAGTCTCCAACGTCTCTGACAAGGTGCCGATCTGATTTGGTTTAATCAAAATAGTATTAGCAACATTCAACTCAATACCTTTTTGCAGTCGATCAACATTGGTCACAAATAAATCATCACCAATAATTTTTATTTTATGGTCGCTAATGATTTGATTTTTAGTTAATAATGCCCAGGTCTGCCAATCTTCTTCATCCAATGGGTCTTCAATGAATCGTAAGGGATATTCAGTCGCTAAATCTAAATAATAATCTATTGCCTCTTCGCCATTCATGCTCAACTTATCTAAACTAAAATCATAAGTTTTGGTTTCTTTATTATAGAATACCGACGCACCAGCATCAATGCCCAATTCAATGTCCTTACCTGGTTCTAAGCCAGCTGAACTGATAGCCTGCATAATCATATCAAAAACCTCTCGATGTGATTTTACATGCGGTGCATAGCCGCCTTCATTGCCCAAGTCAGTATCATAACCAACAGATTGCAATAGTTCACCCAAAGCATGAAAAATATTACTAGCCTGCTGCAGTTTTTCTTTGAAACTACTTGCTCTATGTGGTACCACCCAAAATTCTTGAATATCAATATTCGTGCTAGCATGTTTGCCACCGTTAATAATGTTAACTACTGGGGTTGGTAAATTAAATTTTGTTAATTCAGGCTTATATAATTGACGCAAATATTTATACAAAGCTTGTCCGCTTGATTTAGCTGCTGTATGAGCCACGGCCAACGATACCCCTAAAATGGCATTAGCACCAAGTTTACTTTTATTTTTGGTGCCATCTAATTTTATCATTAATTGATCAATTTCTTTTTGCTGAGTAACTTGCAAACCGTTCAGTTCTTTGTTTAAAATTTTATTAATATTTTCAACTGCTTTCAATACACCTTTGCCGCCATAACGAAAAGCGTCATCATCTCTAAGCTCATGTGCTTCAAAACGACCAGTAGAAGCTCCACTTGGCACAGCTGCCTTGGCTGTTGTTCCATTAGACAGCTCAACTTGCACCTCTAAAGTTGGTTCACCACGTGAATCTAAAATTTCTAAGGCTGTTATTTTTTTTATTTTATCTGGCATATTTATTTAAATTTTATACTTCAATTTCTCTAAAACGGGCATTTTTTGACCTTCCAAAAAGGCAATCATCGCTCCTCCGCCAGTAGAAACAAAATCAAATTTATTTCGTAGCCCTAAACGACTGGCCATAGCCACTGTCTCTCCTCCGCCAATAACTGTTTTTGCCTTAATCTTAGCCAATTTTTGAGCTAATTTAACAGAATTATCTATAATTTTATCATTCTCAAAATAACCCAAAGGTCCATTCCAGACGACCACTTTGGCTTTATTCAAAATTTTTCCATACTCAACAACAGTTTTTGAGCCAATGTCTACAGCTAACATTTTAGCTGGTATTTGATCGACGTCGCTAATAAAATATTGCTTAGCCTGCAAACTAGTAGCCACTGCTACATCACTTGGCAAAATTACTTTTTTGCTTTTTATTTTCTTAGCTAAAGCCAGTTCATCTTTATTTAATAAAGAATGCCCTAAATCATAACCACGAGCTACTAAAAAAGTATTCGCTAACATACCACCTAATAAAATATAATCAGCAGAACGCACAAATTTTTGTAACAATTTAATTTTGGTCACTACTTTAGCCCCACCTAATAAAAGCACTAAGCCTTTTTTAGTTTGTAAAATTTTACTTAAATTTTTGACTTCCTCTTCTAAACACAAACCGGCGTAGCTGGGTAAAAAATCTGTGATGGCCAACATAGAAGTATCTTGTCGATGAATATTGCCAAAAGCATCGTTAACATAAATATCAGCTAATAAACTTAGTCTCTTTGCTAAACTTTTAGAATTTTTCTTTTCTCGAGAATCAAAACGAATATTTTCAAGCAGCACTACTTGACCAGCTAATAATTCTTGACTTGGTTTAGCTAAACTCCTTACATCATCGGTCCATAAATCAATAGAGCGACCAGTTACACGAGACAAATATTCAGCTATTGGTTTCAAAGTTAAAGCTTTCACTTTTTTACCAGCTGGACGCCCCAAATGAGACACGATTATAATTTTGGCTCCTTTATTAGCTAAATAATTTATCGTCTCTACTGCTCGATCTAAACGCCAGGCATCAGTTGATTTGATCTGATTTTTATTAACCGGCACATTTAAATCTAAGCGTAATAATACTCGCTTATTTTTTAAACCTTTTATTTGTCTGACACTCTTTAATTTCATATTATTTTTCTAGAGTAAAAATAGACGTCACTTGTTCTAATCCAGCTATATCATACAAATGACCAACAGGGATGCTGGTCCAAACATTTTCAAAAACCACAGAATCCTTATCCAGGGTCACGCCCCAATCCATTAATTTCTGCTCTAATTCAGTAGATAATGGCCAAGTCTTGAAACTAATAAAGCCGTTAATCAAAACTGTATCATGTGGTAAGTCCCAAATTGAATCTGTAATTTTATCTGAATAACAATCAACGCAAGAGGCTAATGATCTTAAAGTAGAGACTGCTTCATCTTGACTAGCAGATTTATTTAAAAATAAAAAAAAGCTGATTACAAGGATAAAAATCAAAATAAATAGCCAAATAGTGTTGCTAGTTTTCATACAATATTACTTTCATTATTTACTATATTATAACATATTAATCTGCAAAAAACCAAAAGCAGTGAGAACTAAAAACAGCCCTAATTTAGGGCCATTTTTACCAAAATTATTTTTGTTTAGGAGTATCTACTATTTGCTGTTCAGTTGCCAATGGCACTTCAAATTTGAAAACACTACCCTTGCTCTTACCTTCACTTTCTACCCAAATACGACCATTGTGTTCTTTGGTTATTTTTTGAGCAATAAATAATCCCAAGCCAGAACCACCAGTGTGAATCTGAGCTACACCATCACCACGAACAAATTTTCTAAATAAAGTACGAGCTTCTTCTGGATTAATACCAATACCGGTATCTTTGGAAATAAAAGTAAGATTTTTATCATCAAACTCCAAAGAGACTTCTACTGAACCTTCTGGTGTATATTTAATAGCGTTATCTATCAGATTCAAAACAACCTCTCTTAGCTTATCTGAATCTGCATAAATCAAAGGCGGAGTTTGTTTTGGCTTGTTATAAATTAATTTAATATTTTTGCTAGCAGCTGAATTGATTAACTCTGTGATTACACTATCAATCATATCGTCAATTTGCATAGCGTGTTTTTCTAGCTTCAAACGCCCTGCTTCAATACGAGACACATTTAAAAAAATGTTAATAGTTCTTGCTAGACGAGAAGCACTTTCAAATAAATCATTTATTATTTTGCTGATATTGTCCGGAATTTTACCAAAATCCCCATCCAACATCATCGATAAATATCCCTTGATAGCCGAAACTGGCGTACGTAATTGATGAGAAGCAATGGATAAAAACTCAGATTTTGCTTTATCCAAAACTTTCAAATGAGTATTAGCTTCGTGTAAATCTTTATTTACTTTCTGCACATTCTCATACAATTCTAAATTACGAGCCACGATACCGACTTGATTGGTCAATGAAGTCATCATCTCGATATCCAAAGAAGATATTTGCTCCCTTTCTACGGCTAACAAAAAATGAATCACACCGATAATTTTATCTTCAGAAAAAATAGGAACACCAACCACAGTCTTAACACCTAAATGTGCTTGAAGTCCTTTAATAATCTCCTCTTTGACTGGCGGAGAGAAAAATTCTGTCATATCAGTAGAAAAATTGATCTTGGAACTCAAGACCGTATCTACACCGAGATTATAACCAGCTTTTAGCTCTGCTTCATAAGTAAAGATATCTTCCGGCAAAAGATCTATCGCCTTTTTAGATTTATGATTTTGCGTTACTGCCTTTACTCTCAACCTATTGTCCCCATTTACAAAACTCAATACACCACCAATGTAACCAAGCTCTGAAGCAATGCTATCAGCGATCATCTGAGTAACTTTTTTCAAATCCAAAGTACGACTAACCATGTTAATGACCTTCTGCATAGTAATCAGATAACGATTACGAGCCTCTAAATCTACATTTGCTTGTTCTAAACTCTTGGTTCGTTCCTCTACTTTTGCTTGCAAATCTCGATTTAATTCTTGTACTTCTTCGTATAATTTAGATTTTTCAATAGCAGTAGCGACCTGAGAAGATAGAAGTTTAAAGAAATCTAAATCAGTACTATCAAAAACATCGCCAGATAATTTATTGCTCAAAACAAATAAAGCAGTCACTTTATCATTTTCAATAATCGGAACCATCATCTCGCCGTCAATTTTTTCTAGCTCTTCGATGACTTGACCAAGCTCTTTTTTCTTAGCTTCATTATTAACCAAGTCATCACGCTGACGAATCAATTCCTCAGTAATCAAAAGACCTCTGTTATGATTAAAATATTCTATCAATTCTGAACTAATGTAAACTTCCTGCTTCTCTTGTCCTGAGCTAGCTTTCAATGAAAAATGTTCATCACTAGGTATAAACACCGAAACTTTTTTCAATTTCAATCTATCGGCTAACAGCTTAACCAAACGATCAAGTAAATCATCTAAATCAATTTCTCTGGCAATGACATCGCTTGATTTACGTAAAACTTTCTGATAATCAATTCGATCTTTATAAAAAATACTATCAGTAATTCTAGCCCAAACACGTTTAACTGGGTCTAAAAATAAAACAATCAAAATAGAACTAACAATGGTGCTAATGATGCGACTATTTCTATTATCTCCAGCTACCATCGGACCAATATAGAAAATAGAAAAAGCAAAAAAACTAGCCACCGAACCAACCAAAACTGCGTATAAAATGGAGCGGGTAACCACCAGCTTTATATTCATTAATCTATATTTTGCTATAGCATAAGTAATGGTAATCACATAAAAACCAACTAAATAATTACCTATAGGATATATTTGAGAAAATTGTGGTAAAAAATTAAATATGCCGCCGCCAAAACCAAAAAATGCAGAATATAAAACGTATCTAATCTGTTGCTTCTTAATGCCTACGCTTCTTTTTCCATTAACAATAAGAAGATACACTGAGGTAACTGCTAAAATCAAAAAGAATACAGGGAAAGCCCAGTAAGCGGGACCTGGTTGAATCCAATATTGAAAATTAAAAACTGGCTCTAGTCCCTCTTTAAAATACGGCGTTACACTCAATATAGATAAAGCGATGGCTATAAAATAACAAGCCCTTAACCATTTCTTTATTTTGTCTACCTTATCAATTAAAACTACAACGAAATTGAAAAACAATATGGGAATAAAAATACCAGCGATATCCAAAACTATTTGGGACACATATGCCAAGGAATAGGCATTAAAAAAAGTAACCCCAAATAAACCAAAGCTCCATAAGGCAGTAACAAAACTGACTTTAGCCCAAAGTCTGTTGAGCTTAAAGCTTTTTTTTCTGGTAAACACAAAAAGAGCTAAGCCTAAACTTAAAATACCCGTTATCAAACTTGAAACCGCGAAGGAATTCATATCTTTTTATTATACTTCAAAACTTTCCAATTATTATTTTTTGCATAACGCAATAAAACCTTGTCAGGATTTACTATGATGGGTTGATCTACAAATTTTAAAAGACTTAAATCAGAATGATGATCTGTGTAAAAAAAACTTTCTATTTTTGTACCACCCGCTTTGCTTATAAAAATTTTAGCTTTTTCTAACTTTTGCTCCCCTGTCAACACACGGCCACTCACCTTACCTAAACATACATTATCATTATAATCTAACTTTGTACAAAAAAAATCTTTGACTTTCAAAAAATTAGCAAGTCTACTAACTATCGGACACAGACTATTAGATAACAATATGATGTGATGTTTATTTTTTTGATGCCACCTCACTCTTGTGATAGCATCAGTAAAAATATTTGACTTAATATGACTAATAAAAAAATCATCCATCATACTGTCAATTTCCGCCTTACTCATGGCACCTAAAAAAGATAACAAATAGTTTATAGCTTTATCTATATCACGTACTATGTTCAATTTATACAATAAAAACCAGCAATACCCTAAGATTAAATTAAATATGTTAATGTATTTCTTATGGAAAAGATACCGAATAAAATATTTTTGACTATATCCGTCAATTAAGGTGTTATCTACATCAAAAAATACCACTGTATTCATCATACTAATATTCATAAGTGTCTTCCACTAAATTAGCAATATTTTTCATAATATTTCGTGTAGCCACATCAAAATCAGTATTGTTTATATATATTGGTTCACCAATAATTATGTCACATTTCTTTATTTTTGGTTTACTCATTTGAGGAGACCAGGCACTATATGCATTTTTTATACCAACTGGCACAACTGGAATTTTATATTTATAAGCAAATTTAGCAACTCCATTATAAGCTTTGTTTATTTTACCAGTTCTAGACCTGGTACCTTCTGGAAATATGCCTAGGACCCGGCCTTCTTTCAAAATCCTATCCACATTTTTATAAACTTCTGTTTTATCTTCAGATTGTCTATCTACTTTAATCTGACCAGTCCACTGCATTATTGGCCGCCAGAAACTACTTCTAAAAAATTTCTCTGCCGCTAGAAAAGATATTTTTCTTGGCAATAAAATGAATAACAAAATAAAGTCTAAGTAACTAGTATGATTCGCTGCGATAATAAAGGAGTCTTTTTTGTCTATTTTTTGTAAACCCACTACTCTACCCAACCACAACACCCTAACAGGCAAATAAGATAAGACTCTAAGAACGTGATACATCATAAATTATACATATCTTTAATCATTTTTCTCCTTAACTTCAAAGTTGGCGTCAAAAGTCCATTTTCTTGGTTAAATTCTTTATCTGTCAAAATAAAATTTTTCACCTTTTCAACACCAGTAAAATCTTTCAATTTTTGAACTATCTTCTGTTCATACAAACCCAAGATTTTATTGTCCTTCAAAACATCTGGAAAAGAAAAGTCTGCTTCATTTTTACGACACCAAATAGCTAATTCTTCTAAATCTGGAACTATTAAAACTGAAAGATTTTTGTTATTATCACCATAAACAAAGCTCTGATTGATATATCTACTTTCATTTAGAGCGTTCTCTATTGGTTCTGGAAAAATATTTTTACCAGTCGACAAAACAATTATGTCTTTAGCTCTACCAATTATAGTCAAAAAATTATCTTCATCAATAAATCCCAAATCACCTGTATAAAACCAACCATCTTTAATGCTCTCTTCAGTTGCTTTTGGGTTATCATAATAACCCATCATGATATTATCTCCACTGATAATAATCTCTTTATTATCCGCTATTTTGACTTTGTTACAATCTAAGATAGAGCCAACTGTGCCAAATTTATAATTATCTAATTTATTCACAGCTACTATTGGTGACGTTTCAGTCAAACCATAACCTTCTATAATGGGTAATCCTATATTTTCAAAAAACTTAGCTATGGTTGGATTTAACGATGCTCCGCCTGAAACTGCCATTCGTAAATGTCCACCCAAAGTATTTCTGATTTTGTCTAAGACTATTTTATCTAATAAATTAAGCTGTATTTTTTCTAAAAAACTTAATTTTCCACTCTTAGATAACCTGGATAATTTTAATGAATGATAAAACATTTTCTTTTTCCATGCTTTACCAGAACCTATTTTATCAAAAATTTTATCATATACTTTCTCAAAAATTCTAGGCACACTAGTCAAAATAGTAGGCTTAGCTTTTTTGATATCTTCAATAATAGTTTTTGAATTTTGTGCAAAATAGATGCTAGCTCCGGAAAAAATAGCCGAATAATACCCCGCTGCTCTTTCAAAAGCATGTGAAAGTGGTAAAAAAGAAAAAAACTTATCTGCTTCTTTTATGTCTATGTTTCTCTTGGCAGATTCTACATCGGATACTAAATTCTGATGTGACAACATAACACCTTTTGGATCACCTGTAGTACCAGAAGTATAAATAATAGTGTGTAAATCACTTTCTAAAACCTTTGTTTTTATCTGTGGTATATCTTTTTTATATTTTAATACTGGCCAATGAGCAACGCTATCATCATCTGACAATCCGACTATGATAATTTTTTTAAACGGATATTTTAAAAATGGTTCTTTGTGCTCATCAAAATATTCCTGATTAACTATCAAATAATCTACTTGGGCATGTTCAATGACACGATTTAACTGCACATGATTATATGTGGTATGCAGAGGCACCATGGTTAATCCCAGTGTTACTGATACCAAATCGACAATTATCCATTCTGGAGAATTTGGCAGCATTACAGATACCTTTTGACCTTGAATAAATCCTAATTTTGACCACCAATTTGCTATCTGTAATCTATGATTATTTAGAGTATTATAATCAATATGGTGATATTTATCACCTTGAATGTATGCTAAAGCTACCCTCCGTCCGTAAGCTGTAACACTTTTTTCGAATTTATCAATAATAGTGGGCATATGCAAATATTTTACCATAAAAGCTTCTTTTTGACTATAAAATCAAACAAAAAACTGCCCATTTGGGCAGTTTTAAATATTGCTTGTCCTAGGTATTCCAAATGAGACAAATGAGACACTATAAAAGAATATTTTGTGTCTTATTTTAGTTTATATAAAAGTACACTTGATCTAAGGTTAATATAGTTTGCAGTGCTTTTATTTTATGAAAATCATCTTCTTTTGCCACACCATGACTAGAACTATGTCTAGATAAGGTAACTTTATTATCAGATAAATCAAAATCAGCAAAAAATATCTCATCTAAATAACGCAAGAAGTGCATTGGCAACAATAGAGAATCATCAGAGCCAGATTTTTCTTTAGCCTTTTCGATAATATGCTTTACTAATTCTGAAAATTTTGGTTTTGACTTATTGGTTTCCCCAAAATAATGAAGCCTTGTTATCCCCTCAATTTCCGAAGTTAAATTTTTTATACAATTAATAAAACCATTCTTATCATTTTGGAAATAAGCATCAATGCCAGCAGATATTAACGATTTCTTACTATTAAAAAGTTCATTGGACCACCATTTATCTGATATTTTATTTATTCTTGTGCTGTCAAATTTATCTACTATATTTAAAGTCTTATTTTCAAAATCGAATTTGTCTTTATATATTTTACTTAACTCTTTATACTCATCGCCTATAATATCAATAAAAGGAAACCATCCATCTTTTAATAACTCATCAAATTCTGTATCATTCTCTAATACTTTATAAAGATGCTGAAAATGCAAATATCTATATAGCGCGCCTATTTCTAACATACATTTATCCACATCTAACTGACGCTTATTATCAAGATTAAAATAAAGGCCAAATTTCCAGCCAACTTTAAAACAATACATAATTTTGTCATCAGCTTTTATACTTATGTCGCCAAATTTAATTTGCCCTATATCGGCTATATCATTTATGCTAACTAGTTGTCCTTTTTCTATGTTTCTTTTCGCCTTTATGCTCAAAATTACTGGAAAATCATTAACATATATATCAGCCGTTAAATCTTTATGTATAATTACTAAAAATTGACACACAGAATTAACCATAACATTCAATTTTGGTAAAAATATATTAGATAGCTTTTCTATATAATTATAAAATTCTGGCTGATCTGAAATATACATGCCTTTATAAATAACATGCACATTCTTTTCGCCTTTTTTTACATTTTTCGCAACAAAACCAGCTATATCATGGTTTTGTTTTATTTTAACATTAGAATGTATCATATTTTTATAAGTTTCAAAAAGCCGCCAAATAGACGGCCTTTTATTAATCTATTTATCCAATTCTTCGCCAACTTTTTTCAATAATATTTTAACCTCATCTCTTGTAACACCAATTTTTGTTAAACATTCATCATCTCCTAGTGCGTTCGATGTTTCATTTAGAGAATTATTAATAATTAATAATTCATCTTTAGTGAATTTTAAATCCATATTTTTACAAATTAATTTATCTTAGACTATTAAAATATTCTATTCCATCCCTTGGCTGTCAAAAACCCGCCTAACTTGACCAGCGGGAATTACAAAAAATAAAAACAATAAGCAAAATAAAGTAACTGAGCCGGCCGGCCAACAAATGCTTTTCTTCATAGCACATTATTTAATTGTTAACTGGCCTGTTTATTTTTAAATTAAGCTATTTATTCAAATTTGTCAATCTAATGACTCTCAATAAACTGCAAGGTCTTAGAAAAAATGAAATCACGACGAGTATTGTGAACTGGATTATGATCCTGTTTATTTAAAATAAATAAATGTTTATCAGTGACTGTCAAATTTTTAAACAAAAACTCTGAGCCACGCGGATGACTAACTAAGTCATCACGTGAATGTACTATTAATACCGGTGCCTGAACTTTGGCCAATTCTTTTTTGGTGTAGCGATCAATAAAATCGTAAAAAGTAACAATGCTAGGAATTGGAATATGACTATGGCGACCTTGTTCAGACCACTCTTTAGTCATTTCATGATTCATCCACCTTTTTCGGTAAGTTTTTTTAAATATCCGAGCCAATGGCAATAAGGTCCTAATTTGTAATTCATTACGGATAAAAATAGGAATACCCAAAGCAATAATACCAGCTATTTGCGGATACTTAGTGGATAAATGCAAAGAAATATTAGAACCAAAAGAATAGCCAATCATAAAGACCTTGTCATATTCTTTTAATTTTTGCTCTAACATGTCCTCAACAGATTTTACCCAATCTTGATTTCTAGTTTGATACAACATAGCAGTACTACCACCATGCCCAGCCAATAAAGGCACCTCAACGTCTAATTTATTATCAGCTAAAAAATCCGCTAAAACATGCAAATCATATGGTGTTCCAGTAAACCCATGAATCAACATCACCAAAGTTTTACTGCCGGATTTAATACCAAAAGGCTGCGCCTTTTCTGCTACCCCCTCAATCCTCCTAAACTCCTTTTGCTGTTCTTGAATCATAAAAAATGAGTTTAATTATTGAGCTTTATATTTCTTATTTAAAAAATTATGATATTCCTGATCATCTTGTAATTTTTCACTAATCATATTTCTAAGCCAGTCTGCTTTACGAGCACCTATCTGTTTAGCCTTCCAGTCTAAATAATCTGACATTTTAGCTGAAACACGTAAAGTATATTTTACATTGAACATGTCTCGTCCACTATCTTGATCTAGTTTTTGCAAAAATTTTAGGATAATATCATTGACTGACTGTAAATTGCACTGGGCAATTTCTACTTTATCGGTAAAATTTTTATTTTCTTGCAAATTTTTTAATGTTTTGCTTTTCACTCCTTGAATATCTGTCAAAAATAATACTGGTTTATTTTCTGACATGGCCAAGGCTACAAAATAGCTGCTATCCTCATCCAGGCCCTTGCTATAAATCAACAGAGCGTCTGCTTCACTCAAAGATGTATTTGTTGGATTTTTGGTATTCAAATTACTAAAAACCTCTACTTGAGCTTTACGCAAATATTGCAAAATACCTTTACCAATTTCATCCTTGGTCTGACTATAGAAATAAATGACCATAATAAAAATTAAACATTAATAAACTCATCAACTATATTAGACTTCAAAACTTTAGCCAAATCATTTGGCGCTATGTTAGCTATCGCCCACATAGTTTTGACTAATGCCACATCTTGCGTACAACCAATTAAATTTATAAAATCATTATCTGTAAAAATTTGATTGATATGATATAAAATAACTGGCTTATCAAGAGATTGTAAATATTTTTTCTGTTTTATCGATAATTCTTCATCATGCATATTTACAAAAATTGCTTTATACTTATCTAGACATTTAATCTCTAAATCAAATGGCAATCGATCATCAAGAATTAAAATATCTTGATTAATATTTTTAAAAATTTGGATAGCTTTTTTAGAATGCTGTAAATCTTGCTTGAAAGTAATGCCAAAATCAATCTTGGCCAAATAATTTTCATCAACACTAGCTAAAATATATTTACCTTGTTGATATTCTAATTGGGCTTTGACACCAGCTATCAAACGACTGCCAAACATAATTGCCGGCTGAGGCAAAGTTTCACAAACTACTTGCACGGCATTTATCAAATTTGATCTTAAGCCTAAGCCGCCTTGCTGAGCTACCAAATATTGCATGGCATCTTTTTTCTCTTTGGTTTGTAAACCAGCCATTTGCGATCCAGTCACTACAATGCTAGTAGATAAATTTTGTAATAAAAAATTTAAAGTAACAGTGGCTGGCACTAATTGCTCTGATTTAGTTACTAAAACAAAACCATCATACTTTTGATGATTTTTAGCAATAAAACTAGCAATATTTTCCCAAGATTTAAAATCTAATTTTTCCTCTTCATTGTATATTAATCTGATTTCTAAATCTGACAAAATAGATAATTCTGGCATGGTCTTAAGCCATGCATCAATATCATCAGTTTGATTGACTGACAACATATGTTTAGCCTTATCCATGGTCCAAGTGCCACCAGCCAACAATAAACAGATTTTTTTCTTTACTTTAGCCATTACTGTTTTTTATCAAAAAATATCAAATAAAACACTGCCAGATTCATGGGAAGAGTAAAAATGGGTCCTAACCAAACATATGTAAAATCTTGAAAATAAATTAAAAATAAATCAAAATATGCGCCAAAAATTAACCCCGCTAATAAAGTAATGAACAAAATTAAAATTTGATACCTAATGACACCTTCTGAACTTAAAAACTTACGGTATAAGGAATGTATGGCCGACACCACTATTAACAAAAAATACCCAGAATAAACCAAATAGAAGGGTTTAAAATAATGCGCCATAAAATCTTGCTCATTGTCTAATTTGATAAAATCAGTGATGTGAAAATTGGTGTATACTAAAAAACCAATAATAACCAAGGGCGCAATAATAAAAATATTATACGTAATGGATATTTTTTTACTCTTATATGGAAAATGAACAATAAAGTACACCAAGGCTACAGCTATAATCAATGCCGCCAAATAACATGTTCTATACCAAAATTCCGCTATATCTACCTGAAAAATTACTAAAGCTAAAAATATAGACAATCCCCACAAAAAATTAGCAAATGTTAACAAGGAGAAGTATAAATACATCTTATTTTTCCATCCTTTTTTTATAATAATGATAAGCATCATTACAAAATTTAATAAAGATACAATCAATAAAAGTATATTATTAAATCCAATTTGTTTCAAAAAATCCATATAATTAATATTCTAATTTCTTATCTTTCTTCAAAAATATTAAATAAAAAGCTATAAAATTTATTGCCAGAGTAAACAATGGTCCTAAATAATAAAAACGGAATTCATCAAAATACATAGCGTATAGATTAAACCAGGTGCCAGCAATGACACCAATAATCACACTAAATAAGATTAAGGCTAACGGCTTCTTAAAAATTTTATCAACTTGGAAATACTTAATAAATAAAAATAAAATGGCCGATAACATCAAAATACCTAAAACTATACTAAAAATTAAATATGCTATTGATTCGTAGGCAACTGTATTTAAACCTTCTAAATTAACAGAAAGAGAGAAATATTTATAAAAAAATACAAAATATAATGCGCCAATGGAAATGACAATGCTTAATATGTGTTGCCAAGCTTGAGAAAAACGTAAAGTCTTAAATGGAAAATGAATGGTAAAATAAAAAAGGTTTAATACAACAAGTAATGACGCAAAATAAATAAAACTAGCAGAGAACTGCACCATCTCATAATTATTACTCAACCTAAAAAATAATAACCCCCCAGCCCATAATACATTAAAAAAAGTCATTAATGAAAAGTATTTATTAATTGGACTTTTCCAGCCACGCGTTATAACAATGATGCTCATTACCAAATTTAGTAAAGCTGCTAAAAATAAAATTATTACTTGATAACTCATACAATTACACTATTTATTAGATAACAATAAACTACCAATAGCGATATCTAAATATTTATTTATTTGTTGCAAAAACTGCAATTGCTGACGAGATAAGAGCTTTTGTCCGTTATTGATAATAACTACTCCCAATAATTTTTGATTATAAAAAATAGGCAAAGCTATGTCTATGTCCTGCTTTGACATGGCCTTAGCTAAAGATTTATCATGACCAAGATAATCAACATCAGCCTGATGAGCGGCTTGTCCTTTGGCTACTAAAAACTGCAACAGTTCACTATCCGACATATTCAACAAACGTTCGCCAACTGGGAAAACCTGATGAAAAATCTCCGGATGATTATGTTTAGCTAAATAAACAAAAAATTCCTGATAACCAATAATTTTATTCACTTCTTTAGCTAATTGAGAAAATAATAGATTAAGATCACGGCTAGAGCGTAAAATTTCTGCGATATTATTGGTGGCATTGATAATGTCTCGAACTGGATTAACCAAAAATAAATTAACCAAGCGATATAACGCCTTGTACAGCCAAGGAGAAACTAAACCAATAAATAAAACAAAAAAGATTTGTGCTTTGGGCTGAGCAAAGTCAACTGCTACCAAATTTGTCAATAACCAAAATACAATATAAAAAGCTAATAAGGTGATGAACAAAACGCTCAAATCAATAACAACTTTATATAAACTCAAGCGCAAACCCCAAAAACGATGACGAGACAAAGCATAGACTAAAATAATAGTAAAAAATACTGAGCCATCTACACCCAAATAAAACCATTCGTTGACACCCAATAATGGTAAAATAATACTAAATAATAAGCCAACTAAGGCCGTCAAAGCTGTACCAACAAATAGATAATCAATTTGACGTTTGACAATCAAATTTGCTTTTTTACGATGAGTAATCAAAAAATATAAAGCATAACCAAGCATGACTACGAAATAAATCAAGAAAATAACATACATTATTCCTTGCTCAAAAATAAAACCATTAGTAGTTAAAGTCACGCTAGGAATATTATAAGCAGTAAATAGAAATGGCGTCATGATAATAGCTGGTAACCACCATAAAAATTTCTGGCTAACTGATCTTCTTTTCCATTTACCAAACAAAGAAAAAACCAGCCAAATAAATGCTGGAGCTAAAAATAAATTAGGCAATAAACCAAAACGAGCACTATATAATAACCAATCTGTATGACGTAACCAACCAATATTGACTAGCTCAATTATCTGCCAAATAGCAATCAAAGTCACCAGTAAAAAAACTGGGGCACGCTGTTTTTGCACCTTACTAAAAACAATAAACAGTAATAAGCACACGTTGATAATCACTGTTAGCCATAGAACTAGGTTAGCTAAAGTCATATATTTTATTTTATTCTAGCCGTCAAAATAAACAGCCGTCATAATTAGGATAGTAAAAAAGTCATTTTTTGTCAATTAAACCTCTCTTGACTAAAAGAACAAAACATACTAGTATACATAATCAATTCGTACCCTACAATAACAGGAGCTAAGCATGAATGCTTTTCAGGCACAGTATGTCGCTCCTATATCAGGGAGCAAAAAACCGACTTTATTGTTTATAGCTGGGCTCTGGTCACAAGCTGATACTTGGACCGCTTGGCAAAATCTAGCCAGTCAACAAGGCTATGAAAGCTGGGCATTGACTCTGCAGCCGAAAAATGGAGACACTACGCTCAAGGACTACAAAGAATACGTGGTCAAATTTCTTGAGTATCTCAAACAAGAATTAGGTGTTAACCCAATAATTATCGGGCATTCAATGGCTGGTTTAGTGACACAAATGATTGCTGCATACCAGAAAGTGCCAGCTGTAGTATTACTCAATAGTGCGGCGCCAGCTGGAATCAACAACCTAAGTCTGCAGATGTTTCTGAGAACCTGGAAACATTTGAGAAAGATCTTCGGTGATAGATTATTTATCCCCAGTTTAGCTGACACCAAAGCCTTGATGTTCAACAATCTGACTCATCTTAACGCAGCAGAAACGCTCACCTACTATCAGGAACTATTGCCTGATGCTGGCCGAGCAACCCGCGAGATACTCTTGGGCACAGTGGCTGTCAAATCTACTTTTTGTCCAACGCTAGTGATTGGTGGCAGACATGATAAGCTGCTTCCAGCAAGAATTCAGCGCAAGCTGGCAGTTAAGTATTCCGCTCCTTACCATGAAATTGATCATGGACACGTGACAATGCTAGAACCTGGCTCTGAGCTGGTTCTATATCACATTCTTCAATGGATCGAAGAAATACGACAAGAGCTCTGACGACGACGTCCGAGCTCTTTTTTTAATATATAATTTTACTTTTTCTACAAATTTATTTTTACAGCTTTTTGTCCATCTTTGCTATCCTCTACTTCTATTCCTAAAGCCTTTAATTCATCACGTAATTGATCAGATTTTTTCCAATCTTTATTATCTCTAGCTGTTTGACGTTGTTTTAGTAAGTCTTTTTCTGTTTTAGATAAATTCAAAGCATTTTTAACTAAAAATTTTAGATTTAAGCCTAACACTTCATCCATTTTATAAACTGTCGCTAATTTTTCACTGTCCTCCATTGGATCAGCTAATACTTCTTGTAACACTGCTAAAGCTTGCGGTGTATTCAAATCATCAGCCATACTTGTATAAAACTTTTCTAAATAATTTTTATTTACTTTTTTACCTGGCTTAATGCCAGTAATTTCTCTAATAATATTAACCAGGCCATTTTGAGCAGCCTCTAATGCTTCCCAAGAAAAATTCATTCCTTTTTTATAATGCGTTTGCAAAACAAAATAACGTAAAGCCAGCGGTGAAAAACTTTTTTCTTTCAAATTATCTAGAGTTATAAAAGTACCGGCAGATTTTGACATCTTACCTTCTTGGAATCTAATAAACTCATTGTGCAACCAAACCTTAGCTTGTAATTTTCCCGTAGCAGCAAAACTTTGAGCCATTTCATTTGGATGATGCACTGGCAAATGATCAATGCCGCCAGTGTGAATATCAAAGGTATCACCCAAATACATGCGACTCATCACTGAACATTCTAAATGCCAGCCAGGAAAACCTTTGCCCCAAGGAGAATCCCATTCCATATCACGCTTACTATCCTTTGGTGAAAATTTCCAAACTGCAAAATCAGTCATATTTTTCTTCTCCGGATTTTTTTCTACCCGCGCTCCTTCTTGCAGATCAATATTTTGGATATTAGCTAATTTTCCATATTCAATTAATTTAGAAGTATCAAAATATAAACCATCTGAAGTTTTGTACAAAAATCCTTTATCATCTAAAATCTGTACAAATTTAATTTGTTCTTTGATCGTATCAGTGGCGCGGACAAATTTTGTTGGCTCTAAAATATTTAAAGCAACTAAATTATCTTTAAACACTTTAATAAATTTATTAGCAATATCCCAAGCTGTTGCCTGCTCTTTTTTAGCAGCGGCTTCAAGTTTATCTTCACCTAAATCTGCATCAGAAGTAAGATGACCAACGTCAGTCAAATTCATGATGTGTTTTACCTTCAAATCTTGAGATAATAAATATCTTTTTAAAATATCCCAAACTAAATAAGCGCGTAAATTACCAATATGTGGATAATCATAAACAGTTGGACCACAAGTATAAAGGCCAATTTTGCCTTTTTTAATTGGCTTCAACTCCTCTTTTTGCTTAGATAAGCTGTTATTCAAATAAATTTTCATATGTCTCTATTGTAACGAAAAAGTGAAATTTTAGCAAAAATAAAACCCCATTCGTCAGAACGGGGTTATACCATCTTCAACTGGACGGCCTTTATTCCATCTCTGTTTCTGGTTCTCGCACAGCTAAGTAAAAGCCATCAATGATTAGAAAACAATGCACTCCCAATAAGATGAGCCAGGCTGTTTGTGTCTGTTGATTTAGCCAGATAAATTGCCGCACAATATCAAAAGGCAAGCAAAAAATACAGCAAGCAACTAGTAGGCCAAATGAAAAAATGGCTGCTATAGCATAATTAAACGGCCTGGTAAATAAGGCTACGGCAAATAGCAACCAAAAACTCAACATCAGCCAAACAACAAACAAAACAACTCCGATCCAGTCAATGGCATTGCTATTGACTAATGAATCCAAAAACACAGACACATTGCTTTGTGACAAACCCATTACAAATGATGCGCAAGTAGCAATAAGTAATAACAGTAAAGCCAAGCGCACTGTTCTAGGCATGGTCGACTCCTATCTTTTATTTATTACAATGAACTTTTTCAATTTACATACTATGCCTGTTTTTTATTTTTTTGTCAAACATAAAACCCCGCTCCGCCAGTTGGCGGAGCGGGGTTTAAAAATTTAATGTATATTTTTAATCATCTCTACTAGCCGATTAGCATAGCCCCATTCATTATCGTACCAAGCTATGATTTTGACCATGTCTCCATCGACAACTTTAGTCATGCTTAAATCTACGATTGATGATCGTGCATCACCAATAAAGTCTGAAGAAACAACTGGCTTATCAGTCACTCCTAAAATTCCCTTAAAACGTGGCTGTTTGCTTGCTGCAATCAAGGCATTGTTGATTTGTTGAACCGTTACCTTCTTCTTTAAAACAAAAGTAAAATCAGATAAAGAAACAACTGGAGTTGGCACACGAATAGCCATGCCGTCAAATAATCCTGTTAGCTCTGGAATCACCGCAGCAGTAGCCACTGCTGCTCCTGTTGTGGTAGGAATAATGTTTAACGCTGCCGACCTACCTCTACGTGGATCCCGATGTGGTCCGTCAACTAATTTCTGATCAGCAGTATAAGAATGAATAGTTGTCATCATTGCTTTAGCGATACCAAATTTATTGACCAAAACTTGAGCGACTGGCGCAATACAATTTGTAGTGCATGAAGCATTAGAAATCACTGCTTCGTCTTTATATTCTTTATCGTTGACACTCAACAAAAATGTATTTACATTACCACCTTTAGCAGGTGCAGATACAATTACTTTTTTAGCTCCGGCTTTAACGTGAGCCCCTGCGGCCCCGTCTTTAACAAAACGTCCGGTGCATTCCAAAACTACATCAACGCCCATTTTTTTCCAGGGTAATTTTTTAGGCTCAGCTTGAGCGGTAATTTTATATTTTTTATTATTAACTACGATATAATTTTTGCCGTGGTCAACTTTTTTTGGATACAAACCATAAACTGTATCGTGCTTCAAAAGATAAGCTAAACTTTCTGCTGGCGCTAAATCATTTATAGCCACTACTTCATATTTTTTATTCTCTTGAATAATCTTAAAAGCAGCTCGTCCAATACGACCAAAACCATTTATAGCTATACGAATTTTATTATTTGCCATAAAAATATTTTATTTTAATTTTACTTCTATATTATAGCAAAAAAACAAAATATAATCTAACTAAAACAAAAGCCCCGATAAGTAAAAACCTATCGGAGCATAATAAAGACCATTCATCGATGCCTAAAGCTTGAAGCTGTCCTGGCTCTCCGACACAGCTTCAAGAATCTCAGCTGCTTTACTCGGTACAACACGAGCAATTTCAGCTGCTTGATCAGGGAGAGCCCTGGCAATGGCCACCGCTTCTTCCGGACGACTCTTGGCAATCTTCACCGCCTGATCAGGATGAGCTACGGCGATATCGACTACCGTTGACTCAGGTTCCTGTACCAAGGACTCCAAATGTTGATCAAAATCGGCAAGGAAATCTTTTCCTCTGGTTTTCAGCATGTCCTTAAAACTGCTGATTTGAGTCGTTGCCCCCTTGAAAAAACGGGAAGCCGCACGACCAAATTCACGTGTCAGTGTTTCTTCCGATCCGGCAACATTCTCAGCAATTGCTGCCGCTTTTTCTGGCACAGCTGAGGCAATTTCCTTGGCCAAATATGGCAAGGCCTGCGAGATAGCTACTGCCTGACTAGGAAATCTGACAGCAATTTCTACAGCCTTTTCCTTATTAGCAACAGCAAAAAGGACGGCTGTTCTTGAATTAAGCTTCATTTGTGGACTCCCAAATTGAATGATTGATAAAAACGAACAAACGATGCTTCAATGTACAAAAAAAGAGCGATTTTGTCAATAGCTCCTTTTTATAAATAAAATGTTGTTAACAACCACTACATTTTTCATCGCTACCTTTTTGGCACAATTTTCCTTCTAAATATGGATATTCTACAACTGCATCATCAATTTTAAGATCAACGGTTTGTTTTAGTGGATGAATCTCTACAACTTTACCAAGTCCTGCTTTAGTCTTTATCTCATCGCCAACTTTTGGTAATTTTTCTATGCTATATTTATAATTGGCTTCTTCATAGCGTAAACAACATTTCAATCGACCACAAACTCCAGACAATCTTTCATTGCCTCGATGCATCAAATCTTGATCTTTGATAAAATCAGAATTGATATTGCCTAAAGAGTGTAACCAATTTTTGCAACACAATGGCAAACCACAAGGACCATAATCACCTTTTATTTTTGCTTCATCTCTAACACCGATCTGTTGCAAGCGAATCTTTTTGTGAAACTTCTGAATCAAATCTTTTACTAAATTACGAAAGTCTACTCGATTATTAGCGATAAAATAAAAAGTTAAGCGTGCTTTATCTAAAGATTGATACACGGATACTAGCTTCATGTCTAATTCATGTTTTGTGCATAGTTGTTGACAATCCTTCAAATACTGAGAATATTTTTTCTGTCCTTCTAATAGCACATCCATATCCTTTTGTTGAGCATGACGCAACATTGATTTAATCTCCAAGTCATCATTGTTAGCACCTTTTGCTAAATCGCCAAAATATGTTACTTCACCTAAATCTTTGCCCAAATCTGTTTCTACCACTACCTGATCGCCAACCTGGACTGATTGGTTATTACTTTGGCTAAATTCTGGAAGAAAAAAATACTCCCTATCTGCTGGATGAAATTGTACTTTTACTACTTTCATATAATATTTATAATGCAACAATTATGGCAAACAATGATAAAATTTGCAAGGATACAAAAAACCACCCCGAAGGGGCGGTTTCAAAAAAATTTATAAACTATAGTATTTGAAATCTACTAGAGTAGAGTTATTATCAGCTAGAAATTTCTCTACTGACATTTTGTCATCTTTAACAAAGTCTTGTTTAAGCAAACAAACTTCAGTATAAAATTTCTCTACTTTGCCAGTCATAATTTTGGCAATAATGTCTTCTGGCTTACCTTCAGCTTTTAGTTGCTCAGTATAAATCTCTTTTTCCTTTTCAACAATTTCAGCTGGCACATCTTCCGGCTTAGCATATTTCGGCCCAAAAGCAGCAATGTGCATAGCAATGTCTCTAGCTACTTCTTGACTGCCACCAGATAAAATAGCAAAACCTGCTACTTTTTTATTTGAATGTAAATAATGACCAACAACTTCGCCTTCTATAATATCAAATTCACCTAATTGTAAATTTTCACCAATTTTAACAATCAAGTTATTTTTGATCTCATCATCAGCCCAAATTTTAAATTCTTCCTTGCCTAGTTCTAATAATTTTTGAGCAAAACTATCTACAGCAGCAACGAAATCTTCATTACGAGCCACAAAGTCTGTCTCGCAGTTTAAAGCAACTATTGCCAATTTATTTTCTCCAGAAACTACAGCAATAACACCTTCTTGCGCTTGACGTCCAGCTTTTTTGGCAGCAGTTTTAGCACCGGCTTTACGTAGAATTTCAACGGCTACATCTTCATCACCATTGGCTTCGGTTAAGGCATTTTTTACATCTACCATGCCAGCACCAGTGGCTTGTCTGATTTTTTTTATCAATTCTAAAGACATAATTTTGATTTATTAATTTTATCTTCTGAAATATATTTTATTTTTGAGCTTGCTTGATAGTGTCAGCTACCAAGTTAGTAATAATTTCGATAGATTTTATAGCATCATCATTAGCTGGAATAGGATACTTTACCATTTCTGGATTTGTGTTGGTATCAGTCATAGCAATGATTGGTAAACCAACTTTATTAGCTTCCATGACAGCTGTTTTTTCTTTTTTAATATCAACTACAAAGACTGCTTCTGGCAATTTTTGCATTTTTCTAATACCACCAACTGTATCTTCTAATTTATTCAAATGTTTACTAAAAGTAACTTGTTCTTTTTTAGTATAACGATCCCAGGTGCCATCAGCTTTTCCAGAATCTAATTCCTCTAATTTTTTGGTTAACTTAACAATGTTATCAAAATTAGTAAAAGTGCCACCTAACCAACGACCAATAATATAAGGCATGCCGCAACTTTCAGCTGCTTCACGCACAATAGTCTTAGCTTGTTTTTTGGAACCGATGAATAAAATTGTACCGCCAGCTTTAGTGATTTTTTCCACAAACGCCAAAGCATCTTTCAAATTAGCTACAGTAGCTTCCAAATCAATGACGTGAACGCCATTACGTTTGGTAAAAATAAATGGAGACATCTTTGGATGTCTTTTTGAGGTCTTGTGACCAAAATGAACGCCTTTCTTCAAAAGCTCTTCTAAGCTTGGAATGTTTGTCATAAAATTTTCCTTTCTTACCCGTATTTTAATAAATTTAGCCTTTTCGAGTGCATCTCGACAAGGATGGCTAAAAATCCGATAAAATACTTGTGTTTATTAATAAAATTAAAAGTAGCAATACTTTAACATAAATAACTAAAATTTACAAGGGTAAAATAAAACCCCAGAACAAGCCGTTCTGGGGACAAAAAATTAAAATTGGCAAAACTCGGGCATAACGCCGCCCTTGATGTAACTGATGTCACAATGAATGCGCGCCAAGTGAGCCGTCTGCCTTTCAAGCTTGGTGCCCATCTTGGATATGTGGCGCTCCCATAAATCTGGCTGAGCTGCTCGATCAGGTGCCTCATAGCGTACCTCACCACCATCTTGCATAGGCAAAACCGGAGCAATACAAGGCCCTTTAACCAAATCAATCAGGCGCGCAAGAGGGATAAGCTCTTCTACGCCAGCTGTGTGATAATACACTACTGCCTCGCGCTCTTTGGACCAACCACGCTTATAATCTGCAAAGCGCATATCCACTGGCTTCGCTGCGGAAAGATCAAAGCTTCCCACGGTCATCAATGAAACATTGTGCCAAATGGCTAGAGTGTTGGCAATGCGACCCTCAAGAATTGAATCAGTCAATTCATTAATCGCAACACCGGTCACCAAGGCGCCTTTACACAAAGCATCGATCATGCGTTTGACAGTGTCATCGTTGAGATAATCACGGGCTTCACCAGAGGCAATCATGGAATAATCGACTCCATGCCTGGACTGCAAAGCAATGCCGTAATTCAATAGACCACAGAACAGATCTCCGCGCTTCACTTCACTGACGTGAACATTCTTCCGATCGACTAGAGCTTCACGCATAGCCGCGGTAGTTTGACCACAATCTGACTGATCTCCAAAAGATGGATCAGCCCAGACCAGAACATCGATTCGCTTGAACACCGGTTTATCTGCCAACGCAACGACCTGAGCCTGATCGACAAACTCTTCGATCATCTTGATCCGCTTTGGTATGTCAGCTGGATCCGTAGCAAATACTCGCAGGATTAAGCCAACTTTTTTACGATTCATAAAATCTGTAAAACCAAACTGCTGTAACATAATAAAACCTCCAAGAGTTAGACTTGCCGACCCTGTTGTCAACAAGTATATGGAATTTTTACCAAAATTATTAAGGTACTTTAAGATAAGTATCAGTATATCATAAAATACAAATATTGTCAATATATGCCCTCTACACCCTCTTAGAGTTGACTTTTTATCAGAATAATGATATCTTAAGCCAGCAATTAATAAAACTATGAAAAAAGAAACACATCCAACTTATTATCCAGATGCCAAGATTATCTGCGTTTGCGGACATACTTTAGTTACTGGCTCTGCTCAAAAAGAAATGCATGTAGAAATTTGCTCTGCTTGTCATCCTTTTTATACTGGCAAAGAAAAACTAGTCGACACCGCTGGTCGTGTAGACAGATTTAAGAAAAAAGCTGAACTACAAAAGAAAGTCAGCGTCGATCGTAAAGGTAAGGCTGATAAGAAAAAACGTGCTACTGTAAGAAAAGCTGAGAAAGAAAAAGAAAAAATCAAAGCTGAACTAAAAGCTAACAAATAACCATTTTATTTAAGATAAAAGGCTCTTAATATTTTTAAGGGTTTTTTGTTTATCCAAAAAAGTGTAAACTATATATATGGTGATAAATTTAAAAACAATTCAAGAGAAAATTAGTCAATTAGAAACGGAGATGCAAAAACCTGAGGTTCTGACTGATTCTAAAAAAATGAGCAAACTTGGCCGTGAATACAACGAGGCCAAAGAGACTTTTGCTTTGGCCGAAGATTTAAAAAAGTTAGAAAAAGAGCTCCTGGCAGCTCGAGAACTATTAAGCAAAGATTCCGATAGAGAAATGATTGAATTAGCTGAATTAGAAATTTTTAGCCTAGAAGAAACTGTCGCCCAAAAAAAAGAAAAACTTGAGGACTTGATTCACCCACAAGATCCAAACGATAAAAAAGGCATTATTTTAGAAATCCGAGCTGGTACCGGTGGCGACGAATCAGCTTTGTTTGCTGCTGATCTTTTCAGAATGTACTCACGTTTTGCCGAAAATCTAAATTTTAAAATTAACATTCTTTCACAAAATCAAAATGAAATTGGTGGCTTCAAAGAAATTATCGCTGAAATTACTGGTGGTGATGTCTATAAACACTTTAAATTTGAAAGTGGTGTCCACCGCGTGCAACGTGTCCCTGAAACAGAAAAATCCGGTCGGGTGCATACTTCAGCCGCTACCGTTGCTGTCATGCCAGAAGCTGAAGAAGTAGATATTGAGGTTGTGCCAAGTGATTTACGCATCGATACTTTTTGTGCTTCCGGTAATGGCGGCCAATCAGTAAACACTACTTATTCTGCTGTCCGTATTACTCACCTACCGACCAACACTGTCGTCAGTTGTCAAGATGAAAAGTCTCAAACTCAAAACAAACTTAAAGCTATGCAAATTTTGCGCTCTCGTATTTTAGCTAAAATAGAAGCCGAAAAACATGCTAAAGAAGCAGATATACGTAAAAACCAAATTGGCTCTGGCGATCGTAGTGAAAAAATCCGTACTTACAATTTTCCTCAAGATCGCCTCACTGATCACCGCATCAAGCTGACTTTACATAACTTAGATAAAATCTTGGCTGGTGAATTGATGCCGGTCGTTGCACCGCTCCAGCAAGCAGCCAAACAAGCTAAATCAAGTGATGAAAATTAAAGAACTGCTAGCTAATGCTTATAGATCATCTACTCTGCTCCCTGGCGAAATTGATAGTATTTTGGGCATTACTTTACATAAAACCAAAGAATATGTGTATAAAAAGTCAGACAAAAATCTGACTTTTGCTACTATAAAAAAATTTAAAAAGCTTATCAAAAAAAGAGAAGCTGATTGGCCAATGGCTTATTTGCGAGGTTGGCAAGAATTTTATGGCCTTAAATTTTTAGTAAATAAAAATACTCTTATCCCTCGTCCTGACAGTGAACTAATTATTGACACTAGCTTAGATTTTTTAAAAAAGAAAAAAAAATTAAATATTTTAGATATTGGTACGGGTTCTGCTTGTTTAATTATAGCTTTAGCTAAAAATAGCTTAAATAATAATTATTTTGCTTCAGATATTTCTAAGTCTGCTTTAAAAATAGCCAAAACTAACGCTCGTAAAAACAAAGTAAAAATAAACTTTATTCATTCTAATTTATTAAAAAATATTAGTAAACAAAAGTTTGATTTAATAGTTGCTAACTTGCCTTATCTAAAGCACGAGCAAATGGAAGAGCCAAGTATCAAAAAAGAACCACGCTCTGCTCTATTATCTGGCAAACAAGGCTTAGATCATTATACAAAATTACTATCTAATATTGCTGAATATCTCAATAAAAAATTTTTAATTTTATTAGAAATTGATCCGCAGCAAAATACGGCTATCAAAAATTTAATAAAAAAATATTTGCCAAAAGCAAATATAGAAATTATTCAAGATCTCAATAAATTAGATCGCTTAGTAAAAATTAGTTCAAAATAAAAAAGCCTTTCATCATCTCTGACAAAAGACTTTTAGATCTCGCTAAGCGAAATCGCGCTCATCCAAGCCCATGATCTCATTGCAAATCTCCTCATAACCTACCAACTGAAACAAATCACTATGCGTGCGCCTCAAATCACTGGTGATGTCCAACAGAATAAGTCGTATAGCGTCCTGAGGCGCTAAGTCTAAGCCTTTAACTCTGGCAAATGTCTTTTGGCCGTCAGGTAAACTACGTAAGCATGCTTTAAACTTACTAGTCAGTGCCTTCGGATCTACATCTACAACGCACATTATCCCCTCCTTCCTAAGGTTTTAATATGAATAAAAAAGAACAAGAAACTACAAAATACCCCAATTTTTATATTTAGTCAACTAAAAAACACTGTGTTAAATGCAGTGTTTTTAAAAAAATATTTTATTATACTGAGATTTTATCTAAGTTATCGACTATTTCTACCCAAGTCTGTCCGGGCACTAATTTCAAATTTTCTCCATTTTCATCAACAAAAATTGTTCGGCCATTTTCTTTTTTCCAAATTCCTGCTTGCTGGCCAAGTTTATTAAAAATTACTACTTCGCCACCAGATTCAGTGTCCATCCCTCTTCTTTCTTCGTCAATCAAATGCATATCTGTAACCTGTACAATGATATTATCAGCCTTTATTTGCTCACCAGTGTTGGTCACTTTTTTATCTTCACCCTGCCAACGTTGATAATATCCTAAAGTCTTATTAAACTTCCAGTCTATTTTATAATAGCTATTAGAAATATTAATAGAAAAATTAACTACACTTTCTTCTGCTTCTTCATCAACATCAACAAAATGCCAACTTACAAAATCTTGTTTGATATTTGGCACTTCTTTTATCTCTCCAATCCGTAAAATATTACTATAAGAAGTAAAGACGTTATGCGGTGCTGTCAAATTATCATCGCGCCAAAAATAAATTTCCCCAGAACCAATTTGATCAATGTTTATAAAATCATAATCATCAATCACGCTCAATGCTTGTGGACTACCACCGACATGCATATAAACTCCGCCATATTCTTCAGCCCAATCCAAAAAATAATTACGAGCTGAACGTACTGGGCCAATTTTATCTAGCTCTGTTTGATTATCAAAAATAACTAACAAACGTGTAATATTACTTTCAACTAAGGCTTCATAGATAATATGTGCTTCATCTAAGCCAGCATTGTACGGCAAGTCATAAGCATTATCGATCATCACAGCAATCGGAAAATAATCATTCTTATCTTCCTCTAAAATTTTACCACTTAAAAAATGACGATCAGTAACTAAATTTTGTTCAACCAAAGGTTGCTCGTCACCTAGCTGATTTGGAGCAACAAAGGCGCCCTTTATTCCCCAAACAAGCAAAATAACTGCCACAAACATGGCAGTTATTGCAAATGACTTTTTTATCACGCGATTATCCATCAAATAATGTATATTTAATTTTATTTTTCAGCTGCTTTGTCGCCTTCGGCAGCTGGTGCAGCTTCACCTTCAGCGCCTTCAGCACCCTCAACAGGAGCTTCACCTTCAGCGCCTTCTTCACCTTCAACAGGAGCTTCCTCTTCTGTTTCCTCAATAATTTTACCTTTCTTTGGCATAGCAACTGTAACTACTGGGTCGTTGGCGTTGGTCAAAATCTCCACACCATCTATGGCTGGAATATCTTTGATCAAAACGGTCTTACCAATTTCTTCTAAACCAGTTAAGTCAATTTCTAATTTAGCTGGTAATTTAGAAGCAATACATTGCACCTTAACATGGTCACTCTTAATCTCTAATTTACCACCCAATTCTTTGACGGCTTTGGAAACACCGCTGAAAACTAATGGCACTATTGTTATAATAGGCTTTTTATCATCTACTTCCAAAAAGTCGATATGAATAATTTTATCTGTTACTGGATGTTGTTGATATTCACGGACAATTACTTTAACTTCTTTATCAGCTAGCTTTAAAGTAATAACATTACTAGTGCTAGCTTCTTTTAAAATATTTAATAAAGGATTATAATCAACAACGATTGCTTGTGACTCTTTTTTTAAGCCATAAACAACACCTGGCACTTGGCTAGATTGACGGATTTCAGTCAATTGACTACCTTTGCCTGGTTTACGACTTTGTACTTTTAGTGAAAATTCTGACATAAATTTAAACATTATTTATCAATATAGTGGCTATATTTAAGCATAAATAAAAAAAGAAGTCAAGAATAGGCCCCTCAAAATCTTGACAATTATGAATAATTATTATAAATTGGCAGCATAATCGTTCACAAAAATCCAAAGGGAGCACACCATGAAAACACGTATTTTAATCATGTTTTTACTGCTCACGCTACTAAGCTTAACTGTCAGTTGTGGTGTTAGCACCCCAACGAGTACCAAGATCCATGAAGTGCGTAGTAATACTTTCTACGGCTATGTTTTACACAAACAGTTCCACGCCGAGAGCAACTTCTTGCTGATTACTGTTCTCAACGAAGTTACTGAAGACACTTGTCGCATCAAAGTTGAAAGACCGCACCACGATAAGGAAGACTGGTCCAGCAAAAGCCCCTTTGCTAAAAGTGGGCCACCTCCTACGCTAAAAGAAGTGGCGGATCGATCGTTTGTAAATGCAAAAATACGCATTGCCAGTAGCAGACCATTGCGCTCTAATGTCATCGTACACCCACAATTTATTTTCTTTGATAATGAAGAAATCCCCTACATAGACTATTAACCGAACAAAGATTAACGTACTAACAGCCCTGCAAATGTGGGGCTTTATTTTTTTATTTTAACTATTCCTAATATTTATACTTTCAGCTATTCCCAGAGCTATCATCACTGCCCAGACAGAACTACCGCCAGCTGATAATAACGGCAAAGGAATACCAGTCACCGGAGAAATGCCCATATTCATTCCGATATTAATAAAGGTTTGTACCAATAACATACCAACGATGCCTAAAATCAAATAAGCACCAAAATTGTCTTGGCATTTACGCATTATCAATAACAAACGATAAAATATCAAAGCAAATAAAACTAAAACTATCGTTACTCCAACAAAGCCTAATTCTTCAGCTATTACAGAAAAAATAAAATCCGTACCGGGTTCAGGCAAAAAATGTAAACTACTTTGCGAGCCAAGAGCTAGCCCTCTGCCAAACAATTGACCAGAACCAACAGCAATCATTGACTGGATGACATTGTATCCCTCACCCATCGGATCTAGACTGGGATTCAAAAAAGTAAGAATACGAGATTTTTGATAAGCCTGTAAAATAAAAAACCAACTCAAAGTAACTATTGCCACGGAACTTGCTAATAACCAATAAAAATGTTTTTTCTGAATACCAGTAAACAACAGCATAAAAATCCAAGTGCCTAACAACACTAAAGCCGATCCTAAGTCTGGTTGCAACATTACCAAGGCTACAAAGATCAAGGTAAATAAGCCAGAAATAAAAATATGTCTAAATAACTTAAAATCCTGGGCATGAGTAGAAAAATATCGAGCCAAAAACATGATTAGTCCAATTTTGGCAAACTCAACCGGCTGAATTGTAAACGGGCCAAGATAAAGCCAGCCCGTTGTACCTTTGACAGTTGTACCAAAAATCAAAACTGTTATTAATATGAAAATAAACAAAATAAAAATAACTTTGGCGTAAGTTGACCAAAAGCTATAATTAAAATTAGCAGCAGTAAAAAATAAAATAAAGCCAGAAACAGCAAAAAATAATTGCTTTTTAAAAACCAAAAAATCACTATTTTCTACATTTAAATTTAAACTATAAAGAATGCTAATACTCAGGAGCAATAAAATGGCCACTGCTAGAAACAATGACCAATCTAATTTGCGCCACTTTAAAATAAAATCCTTCATAAGTTCACTCGATCCTTGTCTGATTCAATCTGATTTCCGGCTTTAAAATTATCTTGATCTAGCCAATTAACTACCGGGGAAACTTCTGCTCTAGTGATGAATGGTAAGTCATATAACCAGACAGCAACTAAATCACGACTTTCAATAGCCGACCAATCTTCTGTCCGAATTTGATTAATAGCAACTAATCGATCACGATTATACAAAGCTATCTGCCAATCAACTGTCCATAAATTGTATAAAGATAAATTTTTAGCTTGCCAGCTAACTTGAGCTGGTAAACTAATTCCCTCTTCAGAATTATCGATAACTGGCGGAATATAAACTACACCATCAGTCTCCCACCTTATTACTGGCACCTGATTATCAAAACGACGCCAATTTACATTTATAATCTCTACATCTAAACTTTTGACTGCTTTCTGCACTTCGTAACCCAATTGAATCAATAATCTGTTTTCACCTGGGTTCAAAAATGCGGTTTGAATAGGCGCTGATTGTCCATCAACTACAAAACGATAATCCAATCTGGAAACCGACCAATCATCATTAGGATTTTGGACAGCGGCTACCAGATTATACAAACGACTATTAACAGCAAAAAACTCCCCCTCACTAACCTGAATTGCTTGTGGAGCACGCTGTTGATGATAAGCTCCCCAATCAAAAGTTTGATTTAATTTTTGTGACCATTGATCAAGAGTAGTATTACCAGTAAATCTATACACACCAAAAAATAAGATGATATACAGTATAACTAAAGCTAAAATACCAATCACCCACGCTACTTTGGTCACCATTTCTTTGTGAGTCAGCCACCAATAGCCCTTCTCCAAATCTTCGTCACTAATTCTTCGATAATCCCCCATAAAAATATTTTTAAACATCTATATTATACCTGAAGATAATGAATAATGCCAGAATTTGACTTGAAATCAAAATTATGTTTTAATGAAAATATCAACGTTCTTTGATTATGGTATCAAAGTAAACACCAGTATAAAACAAGGAGAATTACTTATGAAGTACCAAAACCCTATGTGAAGAGAAAATCAAATTAGTCATTTGGAAAATCGAATTAAGGAATTAAGCCAGGAGCTTAAAACCACCCGTGATCCAAACGACAGAGAGCTTTGTATGATAATAATCACCAATAACCGAATAATGCTAGCAGCATACTATCGTGGGAAAGCATCATAATATAAACTCTTGGGCACTAATATACTTGGTGCCTTTTTCTTTGCTCAAAATTCTCATTGTGCTATAATAAGTGTGGTAAAAATTAAAATAAAAATATGTTAGAAACATCTAAAGATGTCTTAAATTTATTGTTAGGTTTTTCTGTATTCTTAGTAGCTGTTTGGCTTTCCTGGATCTTCTACCAAATTGGACGAACAATGCAAAGCGTCAACCGCACCATGACTTCTGTCCAAAAAGCTTTTGAATCCATCAGTAAATTGGCAGACAAGGTCAAAGAAAAAACAAATTCAGCTGGCACTTATCTAGCTGTCTTGTTAAAAAGCGGCCAGCAAATTGTAGAATTCATCAAAGATAAAAAAACAAAAAAATCAAGCAAAAAGAGCAAAAACACACAATCAAAATAAAAATAAAAAACCCCACCAAAACAACCACTCCAGTTTATTAACTTTTAGGGGTTTTTATTATCTGAAAATAACATGTTTATTAACCTACATACTCATTCCCACTACAGTTTATTAGATGGCTTAGCTACCATTGACCATTTGGTGGCGGCCACAAAAGATAAGGGCGCAAATGCTCTAGCATTGACTGATCACGGAGTCATGTCTGGCGCTATCGAATTTTATCAAAAATGTAAAGCTAATGACATCAAGCCAATTATTGGTGTCGAGGCCTACATCGCTACCGGTGATATGAATGTTCGTCAACAAAAAGACAAACCATATCACCTTATTTTATTAGCTGAAAATAATGAAGGCTATAAAAATTTATTAAAACTTACTTCTCTGGCTCACTTAAATGGTTTTTACTATAAACCACGTGTTGACTGGGAAACTTTAAAAAAATACAGCAAAGGTTTGATTGCTTTAACAGCTTGCTTAGGTGGACCACTCGCTCGCCATCTCAAAAATGGCCAATACAAACAAGCTGAAGAAAACTTAAATAAATTACTTGATATTTTTGGTAAAGATAATGTTTTTTTGGAATTACAACATTTAAACAATGCTGACCAAAAAATTGTTAATCAAGAACTACGAAAAATTGCTAAAGAAAAAAATCTTCCTTTAGTAATCACTAACGACACGCACTATATTAATGCTGAAGATGATCAAGCACACGATGTTTTGCTGTGCATCCAAACCAAACACAAACAATCAGATGAAGGACGAATGAGTTATTTGGGTGAAAATTTTTCTATGCTTAGCGAGGAAGACGTGCTCAAACTTTTTCCTGATGATCAAGAGGCTATTGATAACACCGCTAAAATCGCTGAACGCTGTAACGTTGAAATAGAATTAGGTGTAATTCAATTACCGGAATATGATCTACCAGCCGGTGTGACTGCTGATGATCAATTGCGTAATGTTTGTATTGCTGGCGTCAAAACTCGTTTTGGTCATGAAGCTGACCAAATTCCTAAAGAAATTCAAGAACGACTTGATTATGAGCTTGGCATTATCGTCAAAACTGGCTATGCAGCTTACTTTTTGATCGTCCAAGACTTTGTCAATTGGGCCAAAGAAAATAAAATTGTTGTTGGACCTGGTCGTGGATCAGCTGCTGGTAGTTTAGTTTCTTATTTGGCTGGTATTACTGATATTGATCCACTGAAATATGATTTATTGTTCGAAAGATTTTTGAACCCCGAAAGAGTTTCCATGCCTGATATTGATCTTGATTTCGCCGATACTCGTCGTGATGAAGTCATTCGTTATGTAGAAAATAAATACGGCAAAGATCGAGTTTCACAAATTATTACTTTTGGAACCATGGCTGCCCGAGCTGCCGTCAGAGATGTTGGCCGAGCTTTGGGCTATAGCTACATACAGTGTGATCAAATAGCCAAAATGATTCCAATGTTCACCTCACTTCAAGATGCCTTAGACAGTGTCGATGAATTAAAAAAAATTTACGAAGAAGATCCTGATTCTCAAAGATTATTAGACATGGCACTTAAAGTTGAAGGTCTGGCTCGTCACAGCTCCGTGCATGCTTGTGGTGTTTTAATTACTAAAAACCCTCTGACCGAATATGTGCCATTACAATACGCTGCTGGCGATGATAAAACTGTTATTTCTCAATATTCACTGCATCCAGTTGAAGATCTAGGTTTATTAAAAATGGACTTCTTGGGTTTACGAAATCTGACTGTTATTGAGCAAACTTTAAAAATTATTGAAAAAACTAAAAACGTTAAAATTGACTTAGATAAACTACCCTTAAATGATCCAAAAACTTTCAAACTTTTACAACGCGGCGATACTACTGGAGTTTTCCAGCTAGAATCAGGCGGGATGAAACGCTATTTGAAAATGCTAAAAGCTTCTTCTCTAGAAGATATTATTGCTATGGTGGCCCTCTATCGCCCTGGTCCAATGGAATTTATCCCTGATTTTATTGCCTCAAAACATGGTAAAAAAGTTGTAAAATATTTACACCCAAAATTAGAACCAATCTTAGCTAACACTTACGGCATTGCGATTTACCAAGAGCAAATTATGCACATTGCCCGACAACTTGCTGGCTTTACCTATGGCCAAGCTGATGTGCTACGTAAAGCGGTTGGTAAAAAAATTAAAGAACTGCTAGACGAACAAGAAGAAACCATGGTTCAAGGCATGGTTAATAACGGCATTGAGAAAAAAACTGCTCAAAAAATTTGGGAATTTATCATTCCTTTTGCTCGTTATGGTTTCAACCGTTCTCATGCTGCTTGCTATGCGATGATTGCTTATCAGACAGCTTATCTAAAAGCAAACTACCCAGCTGCTTTTATGGCCGCTCTACTTACCTCTGACCAAGACAATATTGATCGAGTAACCATTGAAATCAACGAATGTCGTAAAATGGGCATGGAAGTTATGCAGCCCGATGTTAATGAAAGTTTTGCTACTTTTGCGGTGATCAATGATGGACAAGATAATAAAATCCGCTTTGGTTTAAACGCTATCAAAAATGTAGGGCATCACATTGCAGAAGTTATCGTTGAAGAAAGAAAAGCAAACGGCACATACAAATCTTTAGAGGATTTTTTGAATCGCATCAAAGACAAAGACTTGAATCGTAAATCGATGGAAAGTTTGATGAAGTGTGGAGCCTTTGACAATTTCTTAGAACGCGGACAAGCACTGGGAAATTTGGAAAGAATGATAGACTTTAACAAAAAAATTCAAAACGAAGCAAAAACTGGACAAAATAATTTATTCTCTGGTTTGCCATTAGCCGCTCCTGTCTTTTCACTAAAATTAGATCCCCATCCTGATATTTTAGTCGCCCAAAAACTATCTTGGGAAAAAGAATTACTAGGACTATATTTGAGCGATCATCCTTTTAAAGACTATTTTCAATTATTAAAAAAACAAATCACTCCCTTAAATAATTTAAAACAAAAACAAGATAAAGTGGTAAAAATAGCTGGCATCATCACTAACATTCAAAAAATTGTTACTCAACGTGGTAAAGCTATGCTTTTTGTCAGTATTGAAGACTCTACTGATAGCGTAGAGCTGCTAGTATTTCCAAAAATCTTAGAACAAAACTCAATTCTTTGGCAAGATGAAAATATGATGGTAGTAACTGGCAAAGTATCAGATAAAGACGGTCAAGCAAAAATCTTAGTAGAAAAAGGAGAGATACTAAGTGAAAAAACTATTCAAGAATTACAAAAAAATCATTTGTCTGCTTATAAACTCTGGCTAAACCTACCAATTGGCTTCGATAAAGACAAAATGCAAGAATTGAAAAAAACCTTAGACCAATTTCCTGGCGAAGCACCAGTTTATTTAAAAATTAATAATGGCCATACTAGAAAGATAAAAACTGATATCAAAGTGTTACCAGACCAAAAACTTAAAGAAAAAATCATTAGTCTCTTAGGAGAAGGCACTTGGACACTGCAAGATTAATTAGCTATAATAAAGATAATCATTAAGAAAAAGCTATGACAAAACAATACCGTACCAAACAGAAGGTTTACAGTAAAATTGTAGGATTATTTTTACTACTGACTATTGCCGCTATATTTATTATTATGCATTTTGCTTTAGCTAAAGTAACCATTAAAATATACTCCCAGGTTGAACAAAAAGATTATAATGGCTTGATAGAATTGCTACCTGAAAACTCACTAGACATTACCGAAACTAACATTTTAGGCCGCTTAATGAAAAAAGAGTTAGAGCTAACAGTCACTGTACCAAGCGAAAAAACAGCTCAACAATCTGAAAAAGCTGGTGGTTATGTCACTATTATTAATAACTATTCAAAAAATCAGGCACTTGTTGCCACTACTCGCCTATTAACTCCTGATAATAAACTATATCGTATCCAAGAAAAAATAAATGTGCCGGCCGGTGGGCAAGTGCAAGTGTGGGCTGAGGCTGATCAGTCAGGCGAACAATTTGTCATTGGCGCTACTTCGATGATTATTCCTGGACTTTGGGAAGGCTTGCAAGATAAAATATATGCTGAAACTGATGGCATGGCCTTAACTAGCCTGCCAATCTACAAAGTGACCGCTAATACTCTGACTGCTGCTCAAGAAGAATTAAATAAACAAGCCACAGAACAAGGCGTAACGGCAATCAATGAATTGTTATCAAAAAATTTATACATTGATGACGCGCGAACTTATTTAGAAAATCAAACCATCGAATCATCACAAATTGGTGAAACTACACCAACTACTTCTCTAAGTCAAAAAATAAACGTCTACGGTCTGGTTTTTGATCAAGAAAATTTATTAGAAATTAGTCAAAATAAGTTTACCAACGAAGCACCAGGTGGTGAAAAAATATTAGAATTTTTGGATGACACTTTTGTTTATGAAATTATAGAAATTTATCCTGATCGTCAGCAAGCAGTAATTGAAGTTGACCTATCAGCTAACGTCAGCTCTAATCAACATATGTTTGACTTAGACAAAGATCAACTAGTCGGACAAACTGAAGAAGGAATAAATGATTATTTATCGCAATTCAAGATAGATAAAGCGGAAGTTGACTTCTTCCCTTTCTGGGTCAAAAAAGTTCCAAAATTTAAAGATCATATTATAATAGAATAAAGCTACTTAAACATCCCGCCTAGCGGGATGTTTTTATACATTGACAAAATTCATTAAACATGCTATACTAATATATTCAAAGGTTCTTACTATACAAAAGGAGATTTATTATGCTGGACACAATTATTGTCTTTGTAACTTTTATCATTTGGCTATTTACTGCCAATTTTGCTACAACAACGCTTGTTATCAGTTTAACCAAATTTAAATTCCGTGATTGGAATTGGCTGATGATCGTTAGTTCACTCGCATTCACCGTATGGTCCATATATGCCATACTTGGATACACAACTCCATATGTGTCCATGCTAGACATAGCCATCAATGTCCAATTTAGCTGGATGTTCTTGATTGCTGCTAGCTTGATGCTCCGAAGGACCAACGACAACAGAAGGGAAAATCAAATGATTTATGAAGCCCCTCTGATGGAGTATGTCTACTAGCTGATCTCTCTATGCCCCGTTTACCACGACGGGGCCTATTTTTTTGACTTTTTTGATATATAGGCTATACTAAATAAGCTAAATAAGTAATTGGAATGGCTACCAACCGTTCTACTCTCTCTGAGTATCCCAAAAGACTAAGCTTATTGGTCAATTAAATAAATTAAGTAAAATGTTTGGGTGGAACCGTCTACAAATTGTGGACCCCAAGACTAACTAGTCTTGGTTTTTTTAATGTAAAAATATGGAAAAAGAAGATAAAATGTTTAGTAAGCGTCACTCTTTGGCTCACGTTTTAGCCATGGCAATTTTAAAAAAATTTCCTGATGCTAAACTTGGAGTTGGCCCAGTAATAGAAAATGGATTCTATTATGATTTTTTGTTGCCGGATAAGCTTTCTGATACTGATTTGCCAAAACTGCAAAAAGAAATGAAAAAAATAATTCAGCAAAAAGTTGAATTCAAAAAAACAGTTGTCTCTCGAGATGATTCAATCAAAGCAGCCAAAGCCGAAAATCAAAATTTTAAAGTTGAATTAATAGAAGATTTACCAGTTGATGAAGAATTAAGTTTTTATTCATCAAATGATTTTAGTGACTTATGTCGTGGACCACACGTAGCTGACAGCTCTGAAATAAATCCAAATGCTTTTGCTCTCACTCATATCGCTGGTGCTTATTGGCGGGGTGATGAAAAAAGAGAAATGCTTACGCGTGTTTATGGCGTTGCTTTTGAAACTAAAGAAGAGCTAGAAAATCACCTTGCTATGCTAGAAGAAGCTAAAAAACGTGATCATCGTAAAATTGGTAAAGAACAAGAATTATTTTTGATCGACCCAATGGTCGGTTTAGGTCTTGTCATGTGGCAACCAAACGGCGCTATCTTATGGCACGTCATGGAAGAATTTTGGCATCGCGAACACCTCAAAGCTGGCTATAAGCTTGTTCGTACTCCACACATCGGCAGCCGTAATCTATGGGAAACATCCGGGCATTGGGGATTTTATAATGAAAGCATGTATCCACCACTAGAAATTGGACAAAGTTTAAGCTCTGCCGAACAAGGAGCAGAAATCAAAAACAAGGAGGAATATTTGCTCAAACCAATGAACTGTCCATTTCATGTAGTAACTTATAATGCTAAACCAAAAAGCTACCGTGATTTACCGATTCGTTGGGCTGAATGTGGTACAGTTTATCGCTATGAAAAATCTGGAGAATTATCTGGTCTAACTCGTGTCCGTGGATTTACTCAAGATGACGCCCATATTATTTGTACCAAAGACCAAGTTAAAGAAGAGTTAAAACGTGTTTCTCGTTTTATTACCTTTATTTTTAAAGAATTTGGTTTTAAAGATTATAAAATTTATTTATCTTTACGTGATCCAAATAATAAAGAAAAATATGCTGGCGATGATGAAGGTTGGGACTTTACTCAAAAAGTTTTGGAAGAAGTGGCCCAAGAAGAAAAGCTGGACTACGTCACAGAAGAAGGTGAAGCAGCATTTTATGGACCAAAATTAGATTATAAAATAAAAGATGCACTGGGCCGTGAATGGCAATGTTCAACTTTACAATTTGATTTTAACTTGCCAGAAAGGTTTGACATGAACTTTATCAATGACAAAGGCGAAAAAGAAAGACCATACATGCTACACCGCGCTTTATTTGGCTCTTTTGAAAGATTCATTGGTTTATTGATCGAACATTATGCTGGCGCATTTCCATTGTGGCTATCCCCTGTTCAAATAAAAATTATCTCTGTTGGTGACTCACACATAGAGCATTGTCAAAAACTAGCTGAAGAATTTACTAATCAAGAAATTCGAGTCGAAGTTGATTATCTTGATGAAACAGTTGGCAATAAAATCCGTAAAGCCACTCAAGAAAAAATACCTTATGTTTTGGTAATTGGTGATAAAGAAATGAATTCTGCAGATTTAATGGTGCGTGTCCGTGGCCAACAAGACTTAGTAACTATTAGCAAACAAAAATTTATCGATAAAATTAAGGAGGATGTCGCAAAAAGAAGTTTAGAATTGATAAAGTAAATTATGGAAATCCGAACAGCCTTAACATATGATGATGTTCTTTTGGTGCCCCAAAAGTCTCGTATTCGTTCTCGTCAAGATGTCGATGTCACAACTCGCTTATCTAAAAACATAACTCTCAAAACTCCACTAATACCAGCTAACATGGACACAGTGGCGGAAAGTCAGATGGCTATTGCTATGGCTCGTTTAGGAAGCATTGGCCTAATCCATCGTTTTTGTAGCATAGAATATCAGGTCAATGAAGTAAAAAAAGTAAAACGTAAACAAAACGTGGTGATTGAACATCCAATTACTATTTCTCCTGAAGCTACCCTCAAACAAGTAAAAGAAAAGATAGCAGAATTTAATTTCCAAAGTTTTTTAATTAGTGAAGATGGTAAAGAATTACTTGGAATTTTAACTAGCCGTGATATGATGTTTGCTCAAAGTGACTCTGCCCTAGTTAAAGATATGATGACACCAAAAAATAAATTAATCACTGCTCCGCCCGGAATAAAAATCGAAGAAGCCAAGGAAATTTTAACTCAAAATAAAGTTGAAAAACTTCCCATCGTTGATCAAGCTTTTCAGATCAAAGGATTAATTACAGCTACTGACATCATCAAAGGCTACAATAGCGTCGCTGTCAGTCGTGATAATAAAGGACGCTTATTAGTCGGCGCTGCTGTCGGCGTTGGACCAGATGCCTTAGAAAGAGCTGAGGCGCTAGTCAAAGCTGAAGTAGATGTTTTAGTAGTCGATATTGCTCATGGTCATTCCGACCATGCTATTGAAATGATCAAAAAATTAAAAAAATTATACCCAACAGTAGAGCTTATTGCTGGTAACATTGCTACCGGCCAAGCCGCCAAAGACTTAATTGAAGCTGGCGCAGATTCAATCAAGGTTGGCATTGGTGGCGGATCCACTTGCACTACTCGCATCACCACTGGATTCGGTGTACCAAATCTAACTGCAATATTTAATACTGCCCCTGTTTGTAAAAAATATGGCGTGCCATTAATTGCTGATAGCGGTGTCAAAATTCCAGCTGATTTAGTAAAAGCACTAGCTGCTGGTGCAGATTCTGTAATGATGGGCGGGCAATTTTCTGGTACCGAAGAAACTCCTGGTCCAGTTTTATCTCATAATGGTCAACAATATAAAATAAACCGTGGCATGGCTTCATTAACAGCTGCTTTGTCTCGTCCAAATGCTAAAGAAAAAATAGATCAAGTCACTCCCGAAGGTGTAGAAGCTCGTGTGCCATACCGAGGTCCAGTCAAAAATGTGATTAGCCGATACATTGGTGGCTTACGCTCTGGTATGAGTTATGCTAATGCGATGAATATCACTGAACTACAAAAAAACGCTCAATTTATTCGCATAACACCCTCTGGGATAATAGAATCAAATTCGCACGACAACCAAGTGTTGTAAAAATTAAAATAATGTTATAATAAAATCGGTAATTAATTTGCCGGTTTTATTTGATTATTAATAAAAACATATGAAGGTTTTTAAAATTTTAAGCTTAGCGCTCTGTTTTGGACTATTGTCCTTTTCAGCACAAGCAGAAATTTCTGCTGAAATGGAAGATCCAATGTCCTTATCTTCAAGCTCAGTTTTTGTTGATCAAATCACAGCAGAAAAATTAGGCCTAAGTGAAGATGAAGTCAAAATACCTGGCGAATCCGGATATCTATGGAATAAATTTAAACTAAGCACTAAAACATTTTTTACTTTTGATGCAAGCAAAAAAGCAGATCTAGAAGTCAAAAGAGCTAATCTAGAATTATTGGCTGCCAAAAAAGCAATTGAAACAGACGCAGATGGCAATGAAGGATTTTTTAATAAAGCTCTAGCGAAATATAACAAAAGAATGGCTACAGCTGAAAAAAGAATCCAAAAATTACCAGAAGACCAAAAGGCTACTGCCTTAGAAAAAATAGACACCCAAAATTTAAAACACCAACAACTTCTAAGAGACTTAACGGAAAAATTACCAGAACAAGTCAAAGAAAAAGTTACAGCTATTCGTAAAGAAAGAGTGGAAAGTTGGTATAAAAATCACAAAGATAATCTAGAGGCTCGTTTAGAAGCTGCCGCAAAAAATGAAGATGGTGGGCGCTTTGGAAATCTACAAATCATGTCTACTCTCGAAGAACTTAATGAATCATTGCCAGTTGAAGCACAGGCCAAAATTCAAGCAGTCATAGTTAATACACAAAATAGATTAAGTGAAAAATTAAAAAACTTAAACACCACTGATAAAGAAAAGTTGGAGCAATATATCAAAGATATTAATCTTGATGAAATCAAAAAAGTTCAACTAATAAATCACTTAGATAAGACTAATATTTCAGCTGACTTGCGGTACCGCATTCAAAATATTAAAAACGAAAACATTAATAATTTAGAAAAAAAATTCAAAAATCTGGAAGACGATGAAAAAAATTCATTCTTAAAAAAACATTTTGAAACTGGACAAAATGGTGAATCAACTAAAATAGAAATGCTAAATAGACTAGAACAAAGTGCCTCCAGTGAATTAAAAGTAAAAATCCGTAATCTAAACGAAAAACAAGAATTAAGAATTAAAGAAAGAGTCCGTAACACCTCAAACCAAGCCGAATTAGATAGGATAGAAGCCGAAACTATAGAACTACCAGTTATCCGCCGAGAAATTCAAGAAAGAAGAGGCCTAATTGGAGAAGAACCAAGCACTTCAAATAGACACTAAATATCTGAACCGCCCTTCGACTTTGCTCAGGGCGGTTTTATGATTGATTTTTTTAGCTATTATTGCTAAGCTATTTCAAGTTATGAATACTAAAAAATTTCACTTAATTATATTTGGCTGTCAGATGAATCTATCTGACGCCGAAAGACTAGCCACTGCTCTTAAGCAGCTTGGATACCAGGAAACAGAACAAGAGGATCAGGCTGATTTGATTGGCATTGTCGCTTGTTCAGTCAAACAAACAGCTGTAGATCGCATCTACGGTAAAATCCGTAATTGGCAAATTATCAAAGAAAAACGACCGTTAATTACATTATTGTCCGGATGCGTTTTAAAACATGATCAAGAAAAGCTAAAAGATAAATTTGATATTTTTTTAGATATCAAAAATCTAGATAGCTTAGCCGAAGATTTAAAAAAAGCAGCCCCTGAGCAAAAACTAGCTTTACCAAGTTTTTTTGATATTAAACCAAGCTATTATTCCGATTATCGCGCTTATGTGCCTATCATGACCGGCTGTAATAAATTTTGCAGCTATTGCGCTGTTCCTCATACTCGTGGTCGCGAAACTTCTCGACCTAGCAAACAAATCATAGCTGAAATAAAAAACTTGTTAAAAAATAACTACAAAGAAATAATTTTACTAGGCCAAAATGTAAATAGCTATGGCCTAGACAAAAAAAAATTAGGCGAAGAAGAGATTGCTTTCCCAAAATTATTAAAAAAAATAGATGAACTAGGCGATCATTTTTGGCTAAAATATCTAACCTCACATCCATATGATATGTCTGATGAATTAATAGACGTAATGAAAGAAGGAAAAAATATTAGCCCTTACCTACATTTACCTGTTCAATCTGGCTCTGATAAAATACTCGAGAAAATGAATAGACACTATTCTATTGCCCAGTTTTCAGAATTAATAAATAAAATTAGAAAAGCACAACCCGCTATTGGAATCTCTACTGATATGATAGTTGGTTTTTCTGGAGAAACTGAAACTGATTTTCAAGCTAGCAAAAAATTAGTAGAAGACTTAAAATTTAATCTATCTTTTACTTCTCAATATTCAGAACGTATCGGCACAACTGCTGCTAAACTATACCCTGATGATATAGATAGGCAAACAAAAAAAGATCGTTTCAATATTATTAACGATCAAATTGGTCTTAATGCCAAAGAGTATAATCAAAGATTAGTAAACACAAATCAAGAAGCCTTAATTGATGTTGTCAAAGAAACAGAATCCGGCTACAAGAATATTGGCAAACTATCAAACTATGTAGCTGTTTGTATTATTACTAAAGATCCGCTTAAAATTGGAGAATTTATTCAAGTCACAATTACACAAGCTGATTCTTGGGGTGTTCAAGCAAAAATAAAATAAAAAGAAAAAAGGATCATGATGACATGATCCTTTTACATTTTTTCAGCTTTTAAGGAGTCGCTAGCTGATCGCCTGACGAACCACTTTCTGCAACGTAGCAATGCTTACTGGCTTGACCAAAAAATGCACCTTGTACTTAATGCAATTAAGTATCAATTCAGCGCTTGGCTCTCCGGTAGACAGTACCATCCCCATAGGAAGACCCTCTTTCTCTTCTAGCTTACGCAACATTTCAATAATTTGGATACCGTTAATGCCGGGCATGTTGTAGTCTGTGATAACACAACTAATACCGTGTGTTCTTACAAGATCAGCTATAATGTCAAGTGCGCTATTAGAATTACTCATGTCTACTAATAAGACACGCACATTAAAACCTGCCCTCTTAAGTGTTTCTTTATAGACATCGACGATACTTTGCTCATCATCTATAATCAACACTGTTGCTTTTTTTGCAGACGTACCCATGACGTCCTCCTTATTTTTATGATTTTTATTGAATGAGCCATGACCCTATTAGGCCCTCCTCAGCCTATTAGGGGTTTACAATTTATAATCTATACCATATAATACAAAAGATGTCAATAAATAAACAAGGCAAACTAATAATCATACTAGGCCCTACGGCTTCTGGAAAGTCTGATTTTGCTGTAAGATTAGGCAAAAAATTTGATTCTGAGATCATTTCTGCTGACTCTCGTCAGATATATAAATCATTAGACATTGGCAGTAATAAAATCACCAAAGCTGAAAAACAAGGCATTAAACATTATGCTATTGATATTGTAAATCCTGATCAAAATTTTAGCTTACATGACTGGCAACAAAGTGCTTTTAAGCTTATTAAGAAAATATTTAAAAATAAGAAACTAGCAATGCTAGTCGGTGGCACCGGATTATACCTCTCCTCTATCTTACAAAATTACGAACTGCCAGCTACTGATAAAAAGCTAAGAGCTAAACTAAATAAACTAGACTTAAAACAATTAGTGACTAAATTAGTAAAACAAGATCCGGATGGCGCTAAAAAAATTAATTTACAAAACAAAGTTCATGTAGCTCGTGCCTTAGAATACGCTATTGCTCATAAAGAAAATTTTAAAGATGCTCAAAAATCTAGTGACTGTCCATATGATTATTTAATTTTTGGTTTAAAACAAGATACAGAAAAATTGTATGCCAAAATTAATAAACGCGTTGATCAAATGATAGGCAAAGGCTTAGTAGATGAAGTGAAAAATATTTATCAAAAATACCCAGATAAAAATATGCCCGCACTAAGTGGAATTGGTTATCAAGAGATTATTCAATATTTAGAAAACCAATCATCCCTAGAAGAAGCAATAGAATTAATCAAAAAAAATACACGCCATTATGCCAAGCGACAAATGACTTGGTTTAGACGAATGGAAAAACAAGGCTTTGAAATACTCTGGAATAAAGACATTGATCAAGCCTCAAAATTAATTACAAAATTTTTAGCCAAATAAAAAACCGCACTAAGGCAGTTTTTTATTTATATTTTTTCTTTGATAATTTCCTCTACTTTTTTAGGATTGGCCTTACCCTTGCTTTCTGCCATCACTTTACCAACAAAAAACTTTAATAAAGCCTCTTTACCAGATTTTAACTCTTCTACTTGTTTTGGATACATCATCAGTATCTTAATCACAATATCACTCAAGGTACTAACATCGTCTATTTGGGCTAAATCTAGCCTCTCAGCAATATCTGAAGGGTCCTCTCCTGTCTTAAACATTTGAGCTAAAATAGTGGTCGCTGCTGAAGAATTTATTTTTTTCTTATAAACCAAGCTTAATAACTCAGCCATGTTTTCTGGAGTTATTTTTAATCTAGAGAAATTAAAATTACTACCCAATAAACCAAATAATTCGCTAGACAACCAATTATAGGCAAGCTTAGCTAGTTTGTCTTTATTTTTTTCCCAAGATTGTTCAGCATTTTTATTTTCACCTTCAGCCTTATAGACCCAAGCCCGTAAATCAGACAATGTTTGTTCATAAAAATTTGCCCAATTTTTTTGAGCTACCAAAACTTTAGCGTCTTTCTCTGTTAAGCCATATTCTGTGGCTAAGCGAGCTTGTTTAGCGTGTGGTAATTCTGGTAATGAGCTTTTTATACTTTCTAGCAGCTCATCACTAATTTTTAATGGCAATAAATCTGGCTCCGGAAAAAAACGATAATCACTAAAGCCTTCTTTAGTTCGTTGTTCAACTGTCTCTTGTTTGGCCTCATCCCAGCCACGAGTAGCTGTAAATTGTGGTGGTGTATCGGCTTGCCATAATTCTTTTTGACGTTTTTCTTCAAACAGCAAAGCTTTTTCAACAGCCTTAAAAGAATTTAAATTTTTTACCTCTGTTTTATGATAAAGCTCAGTGTCCCCTTTTGGTCGTAAAGAAATATTAGCATCCACTCGCAAATGTCCTTTTTCCATATCAGCATCAGATACATCCAAATATCTAGCAATTAATCTTAGGTCCTGTAAAAAAGATTTTGTCTCAGCAGGGCTTCTAAAATCTGGATCCGTCACGATTTCAGCTAGCGGTGTACCTGCTCTATTAAAATCTACTAAAGTTTGTCCATCTTTGTGAATATTTTTTCCAGCGTCTTCTTCCAGATGCAATCTCTCGATACCAAAACGATGTTGCTTGCCATCTGTCTCTATAATCAGGTGTCCATCTTCGGCTAGCGGCTCATCAAATTGAGAAATCTGATAACCTTTTGGTAGATCTGGATAAAAATAATTTTTGCGATCAAATTTTGAATATTGATTTATTTTACAATTTAAAGCTAGGGCCATTTTCATCCCAAATTTTACCGCTGCTTCATTTACAGTGGGCAATGTTCCGGGATGACCTAAGCAAATTGGGCACACAGTAGTATTTTGCTTTTGATTTTCTCCATCATTGGAACAACTACAAAACATCTTGCTTTTAGTTTTTAACTGCAAATGTATTTCCAGTCCAATGATTGTTTCAAATTTCTGCATAACTAAATATGTTTTTCTAAAATCTCTACAACTTTTTTTTGAATATCTTCTCTGGAAGCAATATTCCCATCACCACCTAAGCAATTAATTTTTAACCAATTGTATTTTTTAGCTACATACTCTGCCGCTTCAATAGAATCTTTCATGTGATCTAAATCTTGCTCATGAATATCTTGCTGACCACCATGCTTATGCTCTTGTAAGGCTAATTTTTGAGCCACTGCTGGATCCAAATATAAGAATAAAATAATATCTGGTTTTGGTATATTAAAAATTTCAAACTCTAAATTTTCTAACCATTTTAAAAATTTTTCCCTCTCTGCTGTGTCTTTGATTTTGCCACTTTGATGAATCATGTTTGAGCTAACATATCTATTACTCAACACTATCTTACCTTCAGCTAACCATTGAGAGATTCTTTTAGAAGCTGCATAACGATCACAAGCATAAAAAATAGATGCCCGATAAGCACCAACTTCTTTTGGTGAACCATAGGCGCCATTTAAATACTCTTCAACTAAAGCAGCTGACTTCTTACCATATTGGGGAAAGTCCGCAATCTCTACTTGGTGACCATCTTTTTCTAATTTTTCTTTAAATAATTTTAATTGGGTGGTTTTTCCTGAACCATCCACTCCATCAAAAACAATAAATTTTCCTGATTTCATAGCTAAAATATAACATAATTAGAGCAATAAAAAAAGACCGGGAAAACTCATTTCCCGGTCAAATGTTACTTGTTCGCAATCTTCAGATAACAAGCTCGACATAAGGCCTCATATGCATCTGCACCACCAACCAAAATCTTGTCATCACTATCAACTGTGCGGTGACTGAATGAAGCGTCTTCACCACATTGAGTGCAAATAGCATTGAATTTCTTACCTTTATCAGATGCTACCCAAAATTCTGGAATGCCAGTAAATGGTTTTCCTTCGAAATCCCTATCTAAAGCCGCCACAAATACGGCCTTGCCTTTGTTGGCCCATTTCTCAGCAAACTCAACCAATGACATTTCTGTAGTATCTAGAAACTGAGCCTCATCAATGCCAATGACATCAACTTGATTAGCTTCCAGCCAATTATCTGCATCCTTCACTGATGCGATGTTCTGAGAATCAAAAGTTAAGCCATTGTGTGAGGCTGCCTTATCTTGAGAATACCGCTTATCTTTCAATGGTTTAAACAAGACAACTTTGTATCTAACTTTGTAGCGATTTAATTCCCGAAACAATGCTTCTGTTTTACCAGAAAACATTCCTCCTGAGAAAAAAACAATACTACCGCCTTTAGCTGTACTCATAATCTTCTCCTCTCTTATATTTTATTGAACAATTTTTAATTTATCGATTATCTCCATCTCCAGTGATTTTATTTCTGGCTTGTCTAGAAAAAAGTTTCTCCAAATTCTTGGCTGCTACTTCACTCAGATCTAAACCAAGCTCTGTTGCTGTTTGTGATAAATACCACAAAACATCTCCCAATTCTTTTTCTATCTCAGCTTTCTTTTCATCAGAAACAACGCCATTATTATCTCTCAATACTTTTTTTATTTTTTCTGCTACTTCTCCGGCTTCACCATTTAAACCTAAAACAAAATAAGGTAAAGCGAAATCCCATTCTTTATGTAAAACTGTTTTTTGAGATTCTTCTTGATATTTTTTAAAATCCATATTTTATTTTGTTAGTTCTACAAATTTATATTTTAAATCGTCTATCTCGCAAATTTCTTCTTTGATTATTTTATTAAATTCAAAATAATCTGGAAACCAAGTATCAGCTTCATATTCTGCATCGATGATTGTTAAATATAGTTTATCAGCAAGCGGTAATACTTGTTTATAAATTTCTCCACCACCGATAAAAAATATTTCATCATCTTTATCTCTAGCAAATTTTAAGGCTTCATCTAAATTATTAAAAACTTCACAATCTTTAGCTTGGAATTCTGGATCTTTAGATAAGACAATATTTATTCTGTCAGGCAAAGCTTTGTTAATAGCTAAATAAGTTTTCCTGCCCATGATTACGGGGTGTCCAGAAGTTATCTTTTTAAAACGCTGTAAATCTTCAGATAAATTAACTAATAATTTTCCATCTTTAGCCAAGGCTCTATTTCTATCAATGACAGCAATTAAACTAATCATTACTTCATTACAATATCATGCTCACCTCTTTTTACATCAAAACGACCGGGATCTTTGTCTAAATGCAATTTCAAACCAAATTGTCCGAATTCTTTTTCTAAAATCTGTGCCATTTCAGTAGCTCGTTTCTGTAAAGTTGGATGTACAAAACGAGTAGCTCTAAGCTCTACCAAATAAACCAAGGCTGATAAGTCACCAGTTATTCTATTTGGTAAATTATAACCCATGGCTGTGTAATATTGTGCTTCGACTGGACTAATATTCAAATTTTTTATTTGTTCTTCTTGAGTTTTAATCAGCCCTTGTGCTTTGGTACGCCATTCTTCTGGTAAAGCATCTAGATAAAATTGTTCTAAACCATGCTCAGTAGTCAATAACGGCATACGTTGAGTAACTGCTCGATGTCTTTGAATATCACGAAACGATCCAAAGTCTAGCATAAAGCCAAATTGTACTGTACCACATTCTGCAATGAATTTTGGTAGCTCGGTTTTAAATGGACGAGTTTCTAAAATATGCTTGTATTTATTTAATAGCTCTGTATTAACACTATTATGTAATAATTTTGTTTCAGGAAAATTTTCATGAGTAAAATAATAATCACCTTGCATCCATTCTTTATTATAATTTTCTGTAGTTTCAAAAAGCTCATGACTAAAAGAACTTGGATAAACTTCCTGTAAAGCTTCTTTTAATTTTTCAACCACTTCCCTGACTTCTTCCAAAGGATGATGACGAAGCAAGGCCATTTTGTCAGCCACTTGTCTCATATTACTATGCCAAGCAATGTTAGTAGACGCCCCAGCCGGTAAATATCCGCGTAATATGTCAAAAGCACGAGCTGCAATCGCTTTCTCGTAGATTATTTCTTTCTCTCCTTCTTGCATAGAAAATTGCTCTTTCAGATGTTGCTTGACTGGCTCCATGGCATCTAAATAAAACTTACGCCAATTTTCTAAAATTTCATTTGATTCTTTACTGCCAACCGGATCGATAAAGACTTGTTGAGAAAAATCTACATATCTAGTTGAAGCTTCTTGCCCGCTATACAAAGGCCAATCTTGAATAGCCTTAGCGACCAACATTGAGATACCTTCAATAAATAATGTAATGGTTCCGCAATCGCCGATGGACTTATGACCATAACCAACATAAAAATTAGCCATAAAATCTTCTGACCCTTTTTTAGCTAAAATTTCTAAGTGATGTTTAACACCACCAGTGGAACGAGAATGTAAAGCTTGGATCATGGCCTCTGATTCTGGACCAATCACTGCTCCAGTATCCAGCACCATTACCATGCCGCCGTTATCTAATTCTTTGACTGTATGTTTAAGTGAGTCTATAGACATAAATTTTATTTTACTAATTTATCTAATTGTTTTTTAAAGTCTTCTAAACTACTATTATTATTTATAATAATATCAGCTGCTTTCATGGTATCTAAAATAGTTAACTCTGTTTCTAGTTTGTGATCAGCTTCAAATTCTTCCCAAGTTTTTGTTTTATCATCTGGATTTTCACTACGACTGATTAATCGTTCGTAACGAATTTTCATATCAGCTTCGATAGAAGCCAATTTAAAATTTGGTAATTTACGCAAATATTTCACATCGTCCATTCTCCTGATTCCATCAACTATAATTAATTGAGATTTAGAACTGTCTACATCTTTAGCCATTACTTTGGCCATTAAATCTTGTCCAAAAAATTCACGCAGAACTGTAGAAATTCCTGACATATTATCACGTGAATGCTTCAAATATAATCTATCTAGCACATCTCGCAACATTGTTGAAAAACGAAAAGTCTCAGCATTATATTTTTCTTTAAAATGCTTAGCAGCGGTCCCTTTACCACAAGAGATGAGGCCAGTAAACCCTAAAATTATTTTTTCAGACATTTTTTAAATTATTTTTTTAACAAATCAAAAGCCTTTACAGCCATGCTCCTAACACTATTTGGTACATTATCCAAAACTAGCACCTCTTCTCTAGTAAGCCACTTAATATCTTTACTTTCATTATTTCTTATAAAATCATCATCTTTGACTGTAGCTAAATAATATAAACAATAATGATCATGATCTCCAACATTGTGTACATTAGCATGAAATGGAATGGCCAACTTTTCCAACTCATCTTGACCTCTTTCAACTTCTATATCGCTATATTGTAATAATTTTAAATCTAAACCGGTTTCTTCTTTTACTTCTCTTACTATAGCCTTATCTGGAGACTCATTTAGCTCAATATGTCCTCCAGGAAAAAGCCACTTATCTAACTTTGTATGCAACATTAAAAGAACCTTGTCATCAAAAACTATACAAGCGCCAACAGTTAGATCTAACTTATCTTGTGTTTCCATATATATTAAATAGTTTTATAAATTTTATTATACCTTGAAACTATCTCGTGCTCTTCTTGATCGTTCAAATTATGTAGTCCTGGCTGATCAAAACCATTACCTAATTTATTAATACAATAAGTTAATCCACCATAGACCAAATCCAACATTTTAGAAGGTACGACAGAATAACGAAAATTAATAGGCTCACCGGCATTAACAACAATTATTGTCTTATTATCAAATTTATATTCATCATAATCACCATATTTCTTGATGTTATTAGATAATTGAGTAAAATCTGATAAATCAAATTCCACCCTCTTTGAACTACCTGACACCAAAAATGTGTGACTAGATATATGCTTAAGTTCATTCTGACCAATAGCATGATCTGGATTACCTGTTACTCCTATGATGGCATCAAAATCTGAAAAATTTTTAACTACTTTATAATCAACACTAGCCTTCAATAACTTGATAGGATCTTTATCAAAAACTGCCAAATCTTTTACCAGTGGTTTCAAATACTTAGCCACTTGCTTGCCTATATTCCCAAATCCGACTACTAAAACTTTTTGTTTTGATAATACTAAAAAATTATTTCTTTTTAAAAAATATTTATACCCATCGATAATAGATTTAGCTACAAAATTATCTTCAATTCTTTTAATTTTGGACTGAGCTACTGATAAAACAGGCAATCTCTTCAAATTCACCTTTTGCCACCTCCAATGACCCTGGTGTGTATCTTCTACTATTCCCAAAACATTTGCTTGTTTATCCAAAAAATCTGCAACATCTGCAGTGTAAGCACCTATTTCTTCTATAATAACATTTGTCTTGGCATCTAAAACAGCTTGTTTAACTAAACTTGATATATCTGATAATTTTTCAGGAACAACCACGTCAAAATCCACCTTCAGGTCATTCGTAACTGTATCAATGCTTGAATAAGGTATGCCAATAATTTTATGTATTTTATATTTCTCTGCTAAAGATCTGATAAATGATAATCCAGCTTCGTGCAAATGATGAATAATAATTAAACCAACCTTTTCATTCTTTTTAATTAAATCTTCACACAATGGAGTAGATATATGCTCTTCGTATAATTCTGGAAATGGTGAATCTTGCCAAAATATTTGTTTGATAATATTCGAACTCATTTTTATTGATTTTTATACTGTTCTACTTCCTCATCAAAATACTCTAACTCTAATTTTGCTTCTTTAAACATTTCTTCACTTTCTGATCCGGCATGATATTTTTTTTGACAGAAAACTTTTTTGATACCACAATTTATAATCATCATGGCACAGGCCCGACATGGAGTCATTCGACAATACAAAGTAGCGGCATCTAAGCTAATTCCTAAACGAGCTGCCTGACAAATAGCATTTTGCTCGGCATGCACTGTCCGCAAGCAATGTTGGCTTTGGTGACCATCTTCATGGGTAACAGTTTTCATCAAATGACCAATTTCATCACAATGAGCAATGCCACGTGGTGAACCAACGTAGCCAGTAACTAAAATTTGCTTATCACGAGCAACTACACAGCCAGAGCGACCACGATCACAAGTGGCTCTTTGTGCTACGGTTTCTGCTATTTGCATGAAATATTCATCCCAACTTGGACGGACATATTTTTCTTCTGCCATAATATATTTTTATAAATAGTCTTTAGTTATTTTAACAGAATCTAAGCATATAAGTAAATCTTGACAATTCATCAAAATTTAGGTACAAACATATCACATGCGATCTTTTCACCACTAGTTTAAACCAGTAAAGAGGTAACAGAGATGCCAAACTTTCAACCAGCTCCCCAAACCCTTGAAAAATTCAAGACAGCCCTATTGGACAACATCGACATGCCCGAAGGAGACACTCGTATTCAAGACTTTGTCTTCGGCGATGGCTTGAGCCTTGATGATCTTGGCACCGACTCAATCGGCAAATTCGAAACCATCAATGTCCTGGAAGAAACCTGGGACATTAGCATGGATGATGAAGAGGTCAATGAGGCCAAGAATCTCGACGATATCTTGTGGCTGATCGCCTTCAAGATCAAAGAAACCGACGAGACTCCACTCTTCCTGCAGAAAGCCGATATAATACCAAAACGCTAACAGCCACCCCCTCACCCTGGATTTTGGGCGGACACTTATGTGCCGCCCTTTTTTATTTAAATATCTTTTAGCCTTTTCTCTAAAATTTTATAATTTGGAATCGTCTGTGAAACTAATTTCCAAAATCTAACTGAATGATTCATTTCTTTGAGATGACATAATTCATGGACAATAACACAATCGGACAATTCCGGCGCCAATAAACAAAGTCTGTAATTAAAATTAAGATTCTTTTTAGCCGAACAAGAACCCCAGCGACTCTTTTGATTACGAATTGCTATCCGATTGTATTTTAAATTATAAAATTGATTAAAATACTCTAAACGTTCAGTTACTAATTGCCGAGTTTGTTTTTTGTATTTATTTATTTCTGCAATACTGTGTTTGGTAGCAAAAATACTTGGTCGTAATTTCACGTCATCTAAATGTTTCAAAATCCATTTTTGACGACTAGCTAAAAATCTTCTGATCAAAAAAAGTGGATAGGTTTTAGCTGCTGTTAACACCAAAGAACCATCTGGCTCCATAGACAGACGAATATATTTTGCATATTTACGACGTTTTAGCTTAATATCGTAGATATTCTGACCAATTTTGAATTGTTTAACTTCCATTTTCTGATTTTTGCAGATTATTTTCTAAAACTAAATTTGCAGATTTTGTATAAGCTCGGGCCAAACCACCTTTTCCTAATTTAATTCCACCAAAATATCTAATCACAACGACTAGGCAATTCATTGCTTCTTTTTTTTGTAATAAAAATAAAATAGCAGAACCCGCTGACCCTGAAGGCTCTTTATCATCTGTGTATTTTTCTCTTAACACTCCATTTTCTTGAAAACGGTAAGCCCAGACAACATGACGAGCATCTTTGTATTCTTTTTTTAATTGCTCCAATTTTTCTTTAATCTCAATTTTGCTTGTAACAGAAAAAGAAAAGCCTAAAAACTTAGACTTTTTCTCTACTAATTTATCTTGTTTATTTTGATGTAAAACAAACATTATTGTTCATCAACAACTTTGTGATCTGATTTATGTTTTTGTGATTTACCATGAGGATGACACATACCAAACCAACAATCTAATTTTGACGAATTACGCTGCATCATATCTAATCCCATCAAAATAACTAAAACAGGAATAAGATATCCCCAAAATCCTCCACTAATAAACCCTGCTTCCTGTAATAGCCACAATGTACCAACTATTACAAATACTAAACCTAATGACATAAATTTTCTTTGTCACATATAATTTTAAATTAATTTTTTAAGCCAATTATCTAAAATATTTTTTAATTCTGCTATATGTCCTGGTTCACGAAAAGTATGTGGCGCATTTTTTATAATCTGTAGTTCTTTTTGTCCTGGCAAAGCTTCCAATAAAATCTGCTGATGCTTTAGTGGTGTACTAGTATCATTTTCACCAACAGCTAATAAAACAGGCATTGTTAATTGATTAATTTTTTCTAACAAATCATATTGCAATCTATCTTCCATGTGTGACCATTTCAAATTTTTCTCTACACCAGGCTTAGAATGACTCATCGACGTGTACCAGCCTGTGTTTTTCCACTCATCTAATTGTTCTTTTGGATGCACTTCTAAACTTAATACTCCAGATACAACTGAAGAAATCAGAGCCAAAGCCTTAACTTCACTTGGATAATTCTCAGCATATGAAGCTACGCACCCGGCTCCTAAACTATGCCCAGTCAAATAAAAAGACTCACTGTACCAATCTTGTTGTTTTGCCCAAACTATCACATCTTCTAAATCTTGATAATAATTTGTCACTGTCGCATCAGCGTAATCCCCATCACTTTCCCCTAAAGTATTCGTAGTGTCAAAACGAACAATGGTGCAGCTCACATCTTTAAAACTTTGAGCCATCGTCTCTATATGAGCTTGTTCTTTAAACCCACCTAGACCATGCATTACAAATGCTAATCCTTTGTTTTGCTTATTCTCTTCTACTATAACAGCGATTTTTTGTCCTTTTCTGTTCTCAATCTTAATTTTTTTCATGGTCTTATTGTACTATTTTGCCCTATTTTAAGCAAATAAAAACCCCGTTTCAATCACCGAAGTGATTTTAATGAAACGGGGCCCACAACAGCAAGAGTGGGTTTCATAGTATTACAAAGTACTGTTCACGGTCATGTAACCAATTTTGACCAAATTCTTCATCCAGCCAGTCTTGCCAGCTATTAGGAAGGTGATTGATCGCCCAGCCAATGTAGCCAGAAAAATCAGAATTATATACCAAAATATTAATATAAAACTCCTGACCTTCTTCTAGGTATTCTTCTGGGAACACAAAAGATTCATCACGTTCATCGATGAAGTAATCCTCAAACACAATCGGCACATCATGGTCAGTGCCGTCAATAACAACGCCGATAGGCCTAGTAGAATTACGGTTAATAACCGTGATCGTCTGATCAGAATCAGACTCTAGATCAAAAATTACTTTTACGCCAACTTCGTCAAATATAAACGGATGAATACCGCCGGTTGATTGCGATACTATTCGTTCTGAACAACCAGACAAAATTAAGAGCAAGAATATTAGAAAAAGTAAAAAAGTGGGATCACTTAACATTTTCCTACATATTTTTATTGCTCCTTTGCAAAAATGCTGCATGATATCACTCCTCTCTTTGCTTGTTTAAAAGATCTGTTAATATAGTAATATAACATAAATACTTAAAATTGTCTAGAGCAAACAAAAAACTTGCTATTCAATGGGCTACCTGCCTGTTTGCATCCATCTATCAATCAACAAGGAGGGCTGTCGATAATATTAAGATGCAGACAGATAGCCCGCTAAACAACAAGTCTGTGTGTCTCGCCAAAACTATAAATTTGTGCTAAGATCAGAAGCGTTTTCCAATACCTTGGGACACCAAATTATCATAAGCAAAATAGTTTGTCAAATGTGGAAAACTTATAATGTAGTATCACAGCCTGATACCGCTCATCAAACTTTAGCAATTTTAAATACCCCCCTCAAAAACAACAAAGGGGTGACTTTGTGGTGCTTAGAAAACAATAAAGAAATAAAAAACCACGCCGATTTACTACAAAACTGGCAAAAATATTTTGATTTACAACAAGAAATAATAGTTTGGCCAAACAATGAAGAGCCGAGCATTCAAATCTTGCAAGCTATTTATCAAAATAAGCATGCTGTTATTTTGACTACCATAAATAATCTAGAAACACCCATTGCTAATTGGCAAGCTTTAAAAGATAATAAAATTTCTTTAGAACTCGGACAAAAAATAAATCTAAATCAATTACCAGAAGATTTAACATCTTTAGGACTAGAAAGAAGTGAACAAGCTTGGTCAGATAATACTTTTAGTATCAAAGGTAGCTTAGTAGATATTTACCAAAACGAAATTATTTCTCGTTTCAATATTTGGGAAAATAAAATAGAACAAATTGAAACAATCGATCCCCTACAAATGGGGAAAATAAAAAAAGTAAAACAAATAGACATCTGGCCAACGCAAATAATTCACAAAGAAAGCTTAGCTAATAATTTACCGAATCATTGCTGGCTAATTTATAATCATAATTATCATGAATTTTTACAAAGCTTCTCTAATCAAAAAATAATCTTTGACCCATTAGCTAAAAAATCAGATCACACTCTGATTACAGAATCTTTGGATAATTTTCAGCTTAATTCAGAAGAAAAAATCAATTTTTTAAATAAGCCTAATCCAATGGGCTTTCTAAATCTTGCCAAAAATCTCGTGCTACTTTTAGATAAATTTCCGTAGTCTTAATACTTTGGTGACCTAATAATTTTTGAATATACCGAATACTCACTCCATTTTCTAATAAATGAGTAGCGAAACTATGTCTCAAACTATGACAGCTAACATTAATTTTAACGCCTGTTTTTTGACAAGCATGTTCAAATATTTTTTGCACACTCCTCTGATGTAAATGTGTTTTATCTTTTGCTCCTGCAAATAGATATTTCTGCTCCTCTGGTAAATCTATTAAATATTTTTTAATCAAATCAAGACTAAATTTACTTAGCAAAGTATAACGATCTTTATTCCCTTTGGCTTTATGAATAAACACAGACTTCTCATCCAAGTCTATCTCAGCTATTTTTAAAGTAACCACTTCTGAAACTCTCAAACCAGAACCATACAATAAGCTAAGAATGCATTGATGCTTTAAGTTTGCGGCGGCTGTAATAATACTTTTTATTTTCTGTTTAGACAAAATTTGTGGCAAATGTTTTTCTCTTTTTGGACGAACTATATTAAAAAACAGCCGCCGTTTGAGCACCTGCTGATAATAAAACTTTAAAGCTGAAATAACATTATTTAAAGAAGTGTTTGTATAGCCTTTTATTTTTAAAGACAAAAGATAATCTTTAATGTCTTGATTATTAATTTCCCTGGCAGATTTTTTGATAAAATCTAAAAATTTCTGATTGTGACTAAGATAAGCTTTTATAGTCCGCCTACTAAAGCCTCGAATTATAAGCTCCTGTGCTAATCTCGCTAAAGGATGAGTTCGTGGTATTAATTGATTCTTTTTTGATAATTTATTAGGCTCTTCAGACCTTTCAAAATCGCTTTTCATAATGACTTGTGATTAATAGTAAGGTATTTACACTTTGGCTGAAACTAGGTAAAATGTCAACAGGTGCACAAATACGGTGTTAGACGAAATATTGAAAAATTCTATTTGCCCTATCGGGCAAATTAATCAGGGCAATTTTATTTTTTATTTATCTACTTATGGAAAATTTTGAATCTAAAAAAATTAGACA
>Ga0233431_1000608_pt1 | contig 75286 bp, 65 predicted proteins | sample SI_118_April2016_FD_179867 | JGI IMG/M metagenome (GOLD analysis project Ga0233431, IMG submission 179867) | Seawater microbial communities from Saanich Inlet, British Columbia, Canada - SI_118_April2016_200_MG | ecosystem: Environmental > Aquatic > Marine > Inlet | place: Canada: British... | reverse complement strand
CCAGATACTTCAGAGGCACCTACCGGAGACCCAGATACTTCAGACAGTCCATCCACTGCACCGACTAACCCTATTGATCCAACTGCTAATCCATCCATAGTACCAACTAATCCAGTCGATCCAACTAATAATGTGTCTGTACCTCCAGATACTTCAGAGGCACCTACCGGAGACCCAGATACTTCAGACAGTCCATCCACTGCACCGACTAACCCTATTGATCCAACTGCTAATCCATCCATAGTACCAACTAATCCAGTCGATCCAACTAATAATGTGTCTGTACCTCCAGATACTTCAGAGGCACCTACTGACAAACCTACAGATGCACCTACTGACGAGCCTACAGAGGCACCTACTGACAAACCTACAGATGCACCTACTGACAAACCTACTAGCACTCCAGACACACCTACAGACGGACCTACCAACCCACCAAGCCCAACAATGGTGCCTACAGTAAAACCAACTAATCCAGTCGATCCAACTAATAATGTGTCTGTACCTCCAGATACTTCAGAGGCACCTACTGACGAGCCTACAGATGCACCTACTGACGAGCCTACAGAGGCACCTACTGACGAGCCTACAGAGGCACCTACTGACAAACCTACAGATGCACCTACTGACAAACCTACAGATGCACCTACTGACAAACCTACTAGCACTCCAGACACACCTACAGACGGACCTACCAACCCACCAAGCCCAACAATGGTGCCTACAGTAAAACCAACTAATCCACCAAGCCCAACGGGGCCTCCAAAAACAGCTACACCAAACGCCACTACTACACCAGACACACCTACAGACGTACCAACGAGCACTCCAGGTTCTTCAGCTTCTCCAGACACACCTACAGACGGACCTACCAACCCACCAAGCCCAACAATGGTGCCTACAGTAAAACCAACTAATCCACCAAGCCCAACGGGGCCTCCCAACATAGCTACACCAAGCGCCACCCCTAGCACGTCTCCATCTTCATCTCCATCACCATCTCCATCTGCATCATGGTGTCCCTCTCCGAAAGCAAAACCTTCCAAACGCCCCGCTTCACCCCCACCTTCACCCTCTCCATCGCCATCAACATCTTCACCTTCTCCATCGCCATCTTCCTCACCATCGCCATCACCATCTTCCTCACCATCGCCATCACCATCGCCATCAGACGAATCAGACGAAGTCGGAAGTAAGCCTCGCAATCGCATTACGGCACACGATGTCTGGGTCACTAGTAAGAAAGAGTGCCTCAGAAAACAACAAGCCTGTCATCATCTTGATGATTCATGTCACAGAGAAAAGATAAAACGCTCCCCTGCATCTTCACCTTCAATGTCACCATCACCAAGTATATCTTCAATGGAGTCTTCGGAACCTTCAAAGGCACCGTCTAACAAGCCGTCAAAGAAACCTTCGAAGATGCCATCTAAAAAGCCATCCAAACCTCCGCCACCACCCTCAAAAGGCCCAACAACGCTTCCTTCACCAAGTATGTGTGTTAACCCCGATGGAACAGTAGTATTTTATTGGTAGAAAATACTACCTAAAACAAATACCCAATACATAATTAATAAAATAAGTTATAATATTAAAAATTATGAACAAAGAAATAGGGGGCAGACAATTAGAAGGAATTAAACCAACCGACCCACCATCACCGACCGAAATAAATAGTAGCTTTAACAATAACGATGACGGGGAAAAAATTGGCTTACGAGCAGCTGTTATTGTAGCTGTAGTAATACTAGTGCTATTCGGATTATATTGGGGAGGAAAAATGCTGTTACTACCTAGCGAAGAACCTCAAGAAGCAGAAGTTCCCGCCAATCAAGGAGTTGAAGTAGGTATCAATACTGGATGTGACAACCCAACTGTATATAAGAGTGTTAGACATGCCTTAGATAGTGGCAACAGAGGAAATGTTTGTATCCTTGATCTAAGCGGACAAGACCTCTCAGCTATCTCTATTTACATCGGACACTTTGCAAATCTAGTTGAGCTAGATATTAGTGATAACAACCTCACTTGGCTACCATCTGAAATGGGTTGGCTTAGAAAACTTCAAAAATTTGATGCAAGTAATAATAATATGTCTAGGCTACCACTAGAAATTGGATGGCTAAGAGAAGTCAGAGAGCTTGATCTATCAAATAACAACCTCACTTGGCTACCATCTGAAATTGGATGGCTAAAGAAAATGCAACATTTAAATTTGGCTAACAATGAACTGCAAGGTGTACCAATTATACTTGGATGGATGCCCCAAATGAGAATACTAGACTTGAGTGGTAACGTGGAGGGAGAACAAATGACAACTTCAGTTAATAAAATCCGACGATACATGCCAGGAGCAAACATCATCTTGCCATAAATACTGCTTAGTATTTTTTAGCGCTTAGATCCAACAATAGAATACAACTATCTCATTAATTATCTCATAAGAATTCAGCTAAATACTCTTTGGTTGAGACAACAACTGCGTTTATTTGCTAGCACCGTTCTTTATGTACATCTACAAATAACTCTTTCGACGTTGTCCAAGCACACTCTCAATAAAACTCCCCAACCTTACGGTCGGAGATCTATATTAGGAGTTGTTAGATAAATTTAAATACTAGTTAGCATAAACAAGATAAGGTATAATACGTGACATAGTATGTATATTCTTCAATGAACAAAACGAACAAAATGGGTCTTAGAATAGTAGGCATAACAGCTATTGTTTTTGCAGTACTGTTTTCCCTATATTGGACAGGACGAATGCTTTTAACAAGCGATAATAAGGAGGACGAACCTACTGAAATAACGCTCGATACTGACGGTGATGGAATGGCAGACGCATACGAAACGTCCTTTTACCATACTGACCCTAAAAATGTAGACACTGATGGTGACGGAATGAGTGATAGAGATGAGATTGTCGCTGGCAGAGACCCCCTCATCCCTGGCCCTGATGATGTGAGTAAACCTCTAACCGGCTCAAGTATCCAAAAACCAGAAACATACACTGATCTATACTTAGCATCTCTGCCAAAGGATGTAAGCAGAGAAGGTATCTTAGACCAAGTTCAGTTAGAAGTTTTTGTGAATAAAAATAAAGGAATACTACTACCAGAAATGGTCATTAAAAATAATGCGATTGAAGGCAAAGAGGCAATAAGTGCATATCTAGACAATATTTCTAGCACTCACAACGATCAAATAAAGGAAATCACAAGTTCTGACATCGAGCTTGGTTTTCAATTAATTGTTCGAGACGGCGAGCATGAGCCGCTACGCGAAATCGTTACTGCCCTAAAAAACAACATGACAACCCTACACGATATTTCAGCACCAACAGAAGCTTCAAATCTTCATACGAAACTTGTGTCAGCATCGTCAGCATTACACCTAAATGCCGAAAGGTTACTATATCTTGACCAAGATTTTGTTGGCGGGCTAATTGCCGCAAAGAATATTGAAGAATTAGGAGGAATCTTTCAAGAAATGGCAACAGAAATAGATGCGCTAGAATTAAAATATGGCCTCAAGTAAAGATCAAACTAAGCAGATATTAAATAGTAATGAAAAAAATAGAAATAAAAAGTATCAATAAGAAACTAGTTTGTTTCAGCGCTATTTTGACACTTGTTTTAGGAGGCACACTGACAGCAACACAGATAGCACGAGCGGACCCACACGGCATGTATTACACAGCCGTAGGACAACAACAGTTATTTTTTAACGTTTTAGCTGCGCTTGATCAGGCTGACTATGTAGAAACATCAAAGTCACGAGAAGACAGACGCACAGACAGAGAAAGCATCAGCGCCAACCCTCCCTTTACTCGAGAGCTACAATCTGGTGCAAGGTTTACCGAAGAAACAAGACTTCTTGATGACCATACAGAAACTTTACCATCCTATCCTTATACAAAAACAAAAGCGGGGGAGCCCTCTTTAACAAATCGACAAATTACACTTGATGGCACAGACCTATACACAGATCAACTAGTGCGAGATCTTGGAGCTGAATCCGCCCGTCGTAATGCTGCCTCAGAGTTACTAGTGGCACTTTGTGCCAGCGGTTTTGGCGTAAAAAATTGTGATTATGACCTTGATAACCGAACAATTACAGAAGAACACCAAATAAGGACCCTCAAAGAAAATACTACCATTACCAACCCGCTTAGTTGGGAACAATTACCAATTTGGAATGGAGGGTGGGCAGCACTAAACTCTGGGAACACTGTACCTAATATAATAAACCCCCACCCAGAGAAAATAAATCCATTGGCAGGACCACCCCCACCAACCGGCTCTGTCGCTCCTGTTCCTCTCCTCACCGACGAAGAATATAGAGCTGGGAAAAATTTATCGCCAGACATCTTTGGTAACGCACCATTCGCATACTCAGCTGAAATAGACTACTGGCGACAATTCATCACGGCAAAAAATACCACGTCTACCAGTACTTCTGCTGGCGACGACTACAACGGTCACGTAAAACTGTTTGATGACATGTATAAAACTGTGGTCAAGGAATACTTACCAGCAGCTCCAGTTAAGTACCCTTACCAAGAATATATATTTGCAAATGGGGCAGATGAACTACCTGTCCTAGTAGGAGTAAGTGACGACCCAAGTGTCTGTGGTGGACCCGGCTTTTGCTTAAATCTAAGCGCCCCATCCTGGTCCATTGCTCACACGCCAGGAATTACATTAGCTGAATACATCATACAAGCTAACGAAATGGTATTAACAGGGACCGACAGAATGTACAATATTGCCGATGAAGCTGCCGCGCGAATTGCCTCTCAACAAGAGGTGATTGAAGATGAAGGATTACTAGCAGACACATTTCTATCACCAGAACGAGCAACTAATCTTTTTCCATCCGCTACACCTGGTATGCCTGTCTACCCACTCTCAAATTATGGTGAACTCACTTCTCGCGTAAACATGCCTGTAGCAGTCAGAGAAGCCAGCATATATGGCATGCCAAACATCCTTGGCATGCTAGCAACCAGCCAACAAGCCAGCTCACTTGAAGGCCTTGATATACCAGGTGCCGCTCAGCTAGTCAGAAGACCAGCAGCTAACCCTACAGCCACCCCTGTTCCAACCGTCACTCCTATTGCTCAACTACTGAACGATTCAGGCCAAGTAGCAGGAACACTTGATCTACTATTTGACAGCACCCGTTTCTATGACAGGCCTAAGCAAGAAACCTCACCATCGGCAAATATTATATCTCCGATTCTTGAATACGGCGCCAGACACGCCCTAAAAATGCTAACAGCTGGCACTTGGCGAGGTGCTGGAGGCAACGGCTGGACTAGCGATTAACTTATGAAATCCTTTTTTACATCATTATTTGGGTCATTGCTATTTGTGCTTATTGCCAGCACGCCTCTTATAACCTGGGCTCAAACTGAAGTCGTAGAGCAAATCGAAACAACAGAAAAAGACAATATACGCATGGCTCACGAAACTGAAGAACAGTTACTTGCTCTAGGTTGTGAAAGAGTGCTAATCACAGATAAACAAACGCTAGCTTCTGCTAAATCACTGGATTGGTTCGCTGTTATACCTGTTGACGCGAACGGAGAAGCTGTAGCTATGTGTAGCCCCAATATTGTCCAACTACTAAAACCCCTAGAGCCAGGTCAAGTTCTACAAGCGGGAGGAGTAGCAGTAGCACCAGTATCTACGAATAAGAACTCAGGGGCGAAACCAGCATTAACACTATCCAAAATTGTTCAAAACATATTAGAATCCATTGCCAATCAAATGCTCTCCTTGGGGAAAAAATTCTTTACTGCAGTATCTTGGGGTATTGGGCCAGCACTCACAGTTTCAAACTTTACAAGCAATGATGCTACGCTAGCAGCGTGGCCCATTATGCTAGGAATTGCTAATCTGGGTTTCCTTTTGGCCTTAATTACTATTGCTTTACTTGTTACCTTGCGATCTAGCGCAGGTGGAGGAGCGAAAAAATTATTACCCCGATTATTAATAGGAGCTCTACTAATTAATTTTAGCTTAATTATATCCGGAGCCATTATAGACCTTTCAAGATTATTAATGATATTCATCGTTAATATGCTTGGTCTAGGAAATTTAAATGAATCCTTTTTTGCCCACATACAGTCTGCCGCAGGCATCGACGCAACTTCTATATTTTTAACTCAATATGGATCGGCCTTAGAAGGATGGAGTAAAACCGGATCCCTATTTATAGAAGCTATACTCATGTGGGCTCTAACTATAGCTGTAGTGATCATGTTATTAACTTTAATCATTAGATACATTGCCTTACTTCTCTTAGTTATCATTTCTCCTTTTGCCTACTTAGCCTTTGCCTTTCCTGGCGCCCAAAAAATAGCATCAGCTTGGTGGTCCTATTTCATGCGATATGTTCTGTTTGGACCAATCGTCTTGCTTCTTATAGCTATTGCAGTAATGGCAGCTGGGGGACTATCACCTAGTTTTTTCCCAAAAACATATAACGGAGTACTGGCGTACGCCTTTCTAAGAGTAGCTATCTTTATAACTGGATTTATTTTTGCCGCAACAGTTGGTAGGTCCGCGGGGATAGCAGGGTCATCCATGATATTAAATACTGCATCGAGAACAGGTAAAAAAGCTCGCTCACTGGCATATAGAAGCACAGCACCTGCGCGTAATGTTGTTAAAGATGCTGGTAGAGGTCTTGGAGAAGGAGCCAGAAGCCGAATACCTCGAAGAATAAGACCAATAAAACGCGATAAAAACGGCGTCCCTCTGAAGGGCCAACGAAGACCAATTGCCCAAAGCCTAGGTAGCGGATTAGTAGGTGGAAAATATGACCGTAAACAGAAAAGGGAAGCTAATGAAGCGAAGAAGCGCTTCACCCCAACAGGAAGCACACCAGCAGCTCGCACAGCATCAGTCAAGGGAAATACTGCTTGGAACCCCAGCAAACTAAAAACAGCACACGTTGGCGAAAGTATTTCTCAGGACAATCGCAAAACCATTATGAGTACAGGTAGTCCAGAACAAAAGACTGCACTAGCTGGCAACGCAGAAGCAGTACGCAAGATGGGAAGTAGTGAAAAAGACTTCATCCTAAATCTTGATGTTAATTTACCCACCAGCCCAAGCGATCCAGATCGAGATTCAAATAAAAAGGAAAATTCCATCAATAGAGATATTCAAAAAGCCTTTCACAGCGCTGTAAGCAAATTGGATAAAGAAAATGGGTAGCTATGTTTAATATTTCAGATTACAAAGCTACTCCTCTTGGCTCCATATTAACACGCGGACAAGAAGAGCAAGAGAAATTATTAGAAGCTTCTTTTTCAGTTCCCAAAAACATCAAAACTATATTAACATCTGCAAAAACAGCTTCTTTTATTCATGGCCTAGCAAAAAACTTTCGCCTATCAGAAAAGGTATCACCAATAATAGCTTTCGCTATCTTACAAATAACGCTGGCCGAAAAAACTATAGCCCAACTACCAAGCATGTTATCGACAGAACTAAAACTACCCAACGACCAAGCACAAAAAATGGCAAAAGAAATAGAGGAGGATTTGTTCGCACCCGTCATACAAGAATTGGAAGTTTTCTGGACTAAACAAAAAGAAGAGGAGCCAGCACAAAAAGCAACAGAAAGAGCCAACCAAGGAGGCGCCAAAAATGTACTCAACCTCAAAGAAGCACAAAGGCCACCAACCCCTCCGTGGCGAGAAGAAAACTAAATAAAAATAACAATGCGTTTTCAAGTACCACAATTCGTAGATATTGAGGACAAAATTATTGGGCCTCTAACCATGAAGCAATTTGCTTTCTATATCATCGCTACCATGATATTAGGAATTCTTTATGTAATGGTAGATATCGGTCTCCTAATATTACTAGCGCTACCTGTTGTAGGAACAGCAGTGCTTTTTGCCCATGCAAAATTTTACGGTCAATCGTTTGGAACCATACTAATAAACGCAATGAATTTTTTCTCTGTTTCTAGACTATACTTATGGCGACGAGTTGAAAAAGATAAAATCCTAAAAGTATCCGGAACAGAATATGGACAAGCAGAAAATAATGCTCCTACTCTATCAATTGACTTAATGAACCAAGCCTTAAATACCGAGGGTAATGTTGTTGAAACAGACGCTGCAGACCCATTACTAGAAGAGAGCGATATTAGCACCAATAACACAAAAGAGGCACCAACCTCACAAGACACAAATAAAGAGTTATAGTTAAATAAATACCATTTCAATGCTTGAGAGAAACACAAAAGGAAAACCCGCACAACAGCTCGTACAATTAAAAGAGGTACGTGATGGTGTTATGGTACTCGCCAACAACACTTTGCGCTCAACTTTGATCGTTTCCTCCTTGAACTTCGCACTAAAATCAGAGGAGGAACAAAATGCCATAATTTATGCGTTTCAAAGTTTTCTGAATGCTCTAGATTTCCCCGTGCAAATACTCATCATGTCTAGAAAACTAGATATCACCCCTTACTTGGAAGACCTAGAGACAAAAAAAGAAAAGCAGCAAAATGATCTACTTCGATTGCAGATGGGTGAATACATTAACTTCATTACTGAGTTGGTAAAAGGAAACAACATCATGACAAAAACTTTTTTTGTTACTGTCTCCTTCACAGTCTCTCAAAGCAAACAACTAAATGCGTTTCAACGTATCACCAAGTCTATTGCCTCAGGAGCCAGTAAAAACAAAAATCTACCCTTCAGCGACACTGAATTTGAACATTATAAAAAACAATTAATGCAAAGAGTTGAACAAGTAGCTGTCGGCCTTAGAAGTGTTGGTCTCAGAGTGGCTCCTTTACAAACCCAAGAAGTGCTGGAATTATTTTATAATATACTGAATCCAATTACTTCAAAAAATCTGCGCTTAAAAAATGTTTCTGAAATAAGCACAGAAGAGACTGAGTTAAAGGATATATTATCCAAACAAACTCACGAAAAACCCTGGGCGGGAAAATAAAGCACAGGCCCCTACACGCCCTTTAAGTGGTTTTACTCTGATATTTATTAGCTATTCTGGTATACTACATTTGATATGTTAGGTATTGGAAAAAAGAATAAAACTAAAGGGAAGAAGAAAACAGCAACCCCTCCTGAAGATTTAGAAAAATTAAGGCAGTTTAAAGAGGGAGTTGTTCACCTAAAAGACATCTTAGCCCCATCGTCTTTTTCGGTATCAACAAAACATATAGAAATTGACGGTAAGTACGCAACGACTCTGTTTGTTATGGCCTACCCGCGCTATCTAGAGACCAATTGGCTGTCACCAATCGTAAATTTTGATGTTGAGTTTGATTTAGGAATGTTTATATACCCGCAAGACTCAGCCACCATACTACGACAGCTAAAGAAGCAAATCACACAAGTATCAGCATCCATTATAATGAAAACCGAAAAGGGGAAGGTCAGAGACCCTCAACTGGAGACTGCTTACCGCGACATTGAGGAACTAAGAGACCGACTAGTTCAAGGTACTGAACGTTTTTTCCAATACAGCCTGTACATGACGTTGTATGCGGACACACAGATAGAGCTAGAAGAAACAGTGGCTCAAATAGAAGTGTTGCTAGAGGGAAGGCTAGTGTATGTTAAACCAGCAATACTACAAATGAAGGAAGGATTTTTATCCACCCTACCACTAGGGCAAGACAAGCTAGCACACCCTACCAACATGAGTTCTTCTTCGCTCTCTACTACTTTTCCTTTTGTCAGCTCTGACTTAAGCAGCACCGGCGGCATCCTCTATGGCATTAATTTGCACAATAATAGCCTCATATTATTTGACCGCTTTAGCCTAGCTAACGCCAACATGGTAATCTTTGCCAAATCCGGAGCTGGAAAAAGTTATGCCGTAAAACTAGAAATACTACGACAGCTCATGTTCGACACAGAAGTAATTGTGATCGACCCTGAAAGTGAATATAGATACCTTGCAGACTCCGTTGGTGGTGCCTACCTGAGAATTGCCACCGCATCTGATCACCGTATCAACCCTTTTGACCTACCAGATCTCGGCGATGACGATGAACCGGAAGTAGTCCTGCGAGAAAACATAGTACGCTTACTCGGGTTAATCTCTCTAATGGCTAACGGTTTTTCACCTGAAGAACAATCTATCGTTGACCGAGCCTTATGGGAAACTTACGCATTAAAAGACATTACCAAAAGTTCACGCTGGCAAGACCCAGAAGTACCAACGCTGCAAGACTTTTATAACATCATTAGCGATATGGAAGGCGGAGCAAATATTGCCTTGCGATTAGAACGTTTCGTAGAAGGCACGTTTGCCGGCATATTCAACCGACCAACAAACATAGACTTAGACAAACAACTAGTAGTCTTCAATGTACGAGACATGGAAGAAGAACTCAGACCTCTAGCTATGTATGTAGTCCTTGGGTTTATTTGGAATAAAGTAAGAAGCTCCCTAAAACGAAGAGTCTTAGTAGTGGATGAGGCGTGGGTAATGATGCAACATGATGAGTCAGCGAAATTCATGTTTTCTATAGCTAAACGTGCCAGAAAATATTATCTTGGCGTAACTACAATCACACAAGATATTCGAGACTTCCTAGACTCACCATACGGAAAACCAATTGTGACTAACTCATCCTTGCAGCTTTTACTACGTCAATCACCGGCAGCAATAGATCTGCTAGCCAGCGTGTTCTACCTAACCGACCATGAGAAATTCAGATTACTAGAAAGCGATATTGGCGAAGGTATTTTCTTTGCTGGATTAAAACACGTAGCCATTAAGGTGGTAGCGAGTTACGCAGAAGATCAGGTTATAACCTCAGACCCTCAACAAGTATTAGCCATTGAAGCGGCTAAACGAGAACTATCTCAGGAATAATTTCACTATGGCTAACGAAGACAGCACAAGAGAGTTAAAACAGGACAGTAAAGCCCTAAAAAAAACCGAGAAAAAGGCGAAAAAAAAAGAACAAGTCAATAAAAAAAAGCTCAAGTCCATAAAACAGTCACAAAAAAAAGCAGGGGAAAAAGGGAAAAAAGTTGGAGGACAAGTAGGAGGGGCAGCCGGACAAGCTGCAGGAACAGCTGCAGGTGCAGCAGGGGGGGCAGCCGGAGGCGCTATCATCGGAGCAGGAGCAGGAGCACTAGCTGGCGGAGTAGGAGCTATCCCCGGAGCACTAAAAGGAGCTTCAACTGGAGCTAAATATGGAGGAAAGGCTGGAGGAAAAGCTGGTAAATTTGCTGGAAAGAAAACAGGGGAAGTCGCTGGAAAACAAACAGCAAAAAGCCCCTATAGAGCAAGAGCCGCACTAAAAAAAAGAAAAATAAAACAGGCTAAACAGACAAGAAAAGAAGCGAGGGAAATGCGCGGAGAAATTGATGAGGAGTTATCACAACGAAAAGCAGCCCCCATTCCATTAGCAGGCTTGTTAAAAGGAACGAGCAAAATAATTTTTATGCCCATTGAATCACTGCTGTCAATGTCTTTAGTATTTATACTATTGGCCTCATTCCTGCTATTCTTCCCAGTAGTATTTATAACAATCACATATCTTATTAAAGTAAGACTATTAGATGCCATATTTTAAATCACTAATCTTAATTATTGCTATATGTGCAGCAGTTCTTGTAACTGTGCCCACACAAGCAACCGCTGCTGGAGTTACTTGTAATGAGGATAATGTGGGTAAAAGCTGCCCAAACACTGATTATGTTTGCAAAAAAAAGGAAGGCTCATACTCAACCCAGTACGTCTGCGTTTGTCGTTGGGGATATTTTGAATCTATACAAAATCTTCCTGGGCTAAGTATAAACAGCGACATATGCGCATTTATGGCTACTGCCGGAGGCACTAATACAGAAAAAACATTATTCATATTAAACATAATAGTAGCAATAATGACTGCTCTAGTAGTCTTTATAGCTATGGGCAGTATAGTGATCGGTGGATATATATACATGACAGCCGGCGGAAGTGCAGACAGAATACAACAAGCCAAAGTTTGGATTGGAGCAGCTATACTGGGAATTATAATAGCGTTTTCAGCCTGGATTATTTTAGCACTAATAAACCCCTCCACGCTTCAGGTATAGCCTAAAAAACACCTTCTCTTGCTCTTACTTGCAGACCAACAAGCAAAGCTAACAATATCCAATAAAGCGAAGCCAGATCATTCTTCCAATAGATCGTATCGGTTAATCCAAAAAGGAGTACAGCTATTAAGGCTAATAATACAGCCACCACAAAAACACTTCTAGCTCCAACCAATCTTAAGTTTTGACGAACTACAACACTCCACATAATTACAGCATTAATTAAAGAAAAACTTAAGAAACCAAGAACGCCAACATTCAACCAAAAAGACAACGGCCAGCTATGCGGATCCCTATAAACAAACTCTGGCAAAGGCTTATTGATACATTCACCATCACAACTATTAAATTGACTAAACCTGTTATGAAGCTTCTCCTGATAAGCCGGCTCAAAGGTACCGAGTCCTGCCCCCAAAAATGGATGTTCTCTTATTAACTCAAAGCTGATATCCCACAACTGCATACGCACAGATATGGAATTATGCACACCTAAGGCACCCCAGGGCTGCATAAGATAATTAAGTCGCCCAGATGTAATAACGACAAAGAAAGAAGATACAACGAAAAAAATCACAAAAATAAGCCCAACAATATACGTTTTTCTTTTTCCCTGAAGTTGCTCCGCAAAATAATAAACAAAAACTCCAATAATCATAGTTACCATAGTTGCCACAATGCCAGACACAGACTTTGTAGCAATTAGAGCGCTAGCCATTATTATTGTTGCCGGTAAATAAAAAGGTTTCTTGTAACCCACCATCGAAAAGAAGAAAGCAATAACTAGCAAAGGAGTTATATATAAAGCCAACGAATTACTAACATCATAAATACTTCGCACCCGATCCAACTGATAGATTTGAGTTAAGCCAACCAAGGACACTGCCACCCCAGAACCAACCAACGAAGACAGAACACTACTATACCAGTCATCTTTTGTACCCACGCACCCAAAAGCATAAACCAACCAACCAATGAGAAGGGGAGCAAACACCCAGCCCTTTAAAACTCCTAAACTAGTTCTTAAGTGTGGGGAAGCAAAGGTACTAATAATTGCAGACAAAACAAAAAGCCCTATAAAAAATATAATCCACCTTGGCATTTGCTTGAGAGCTATTAACCACTGCCCTCTAACCTTTTTCTGCACAAACAAAAAAGAAAAAACTATAAAAATGCTTATCTCAAAAAAGTTTGTCGGTATCCCTATTACAGAAAATCTTATTAAATAAGAAGGAATTAGAGCCGTTAAAAGAATAGTAGCCGCTTGCGGCCTGACATAAGCAAAGAAAGCTAAAAGGAGCAGCGCCGGTATGACAAAAACGAATAGCATATATATTTACTTACTCTTTTCTAAAAGCTGACCCTGCTTAGCATCAACAGTAGAAAGAGACAGAGAAACAACAAGTATAAGAGTAATTAAAAGATGCGAATAAATTAAACTATTAACAAATTGGGAATTAATAAAAAGCACAGACATACAAAATAAACCAAGAAAACTAACTAAGCCCTTAAACCGTCGCAAATCTAAAAAAAGCTGATGAGCTATATACACCCATGGAACAAGAAACAGCATAAGCCCCACCAATCCAGTAGTTGCCCATATTGTTAACAAGCTGTTATCCGTACCAGCCCTAGAATGATTTTGAAAATTACCGACAGCACCATCTTCGCGAGAAGCAAACTGATACGCATTATAACCAACACCCATTAAACTATGCTCTTTTATAACAAAGAAAGATCCCTGAATATTAGTGATTCGTGCTTGCACCGTCGGATCTATTGATACTAGTCCCACAAAACGAGGTAGAAGGATAACTATGACCAAGGCAGCAAGCAAAACAAACATACTAAGTAACCCAACTAAAAACTGGAGTCGCCTAGTTGAAAACCTACTTGCAAGAAAAACAAAAAATAACGGCGCCGTAAATAACAAAGATAAAATCATAGACAAGAAGGCACCTCTTGATTGAGTGGCAAATAAGGCGCAAGTAATTATTAAGGCGAAAATAATTCTCTGATAAATCTTAAGACCGGGACCTAAAATTATTGCCATCAGTCCCATTGCCAAAAAAGCACCAAAAAAATTCGGATCAATCCAGGTCGAGACAAGACGAAACTGGTGCGGATCCCAACCAGCCGATGAGAAAGGGGAAAGACTAGGTAAAAGTATTATCTGCACAACACCAAGCAAAGCTAATACAACAACCGTTATATAAAAACCACGCCATGCATATTGACGCCAAGAAGAACTACGAAAAATAAAAGTTAAAGCGGGTAATAACAAAAGAAGCACAGTAAGACGCACCCAATAAGAGGCGGCAATCAAGGTGTTGCTTGCACCCAGGCTAGGAAACTGTACTACCAGCGTCAATAAAGACCAAAGAATAAACGGAAGCACTACTAACAACAGCCTTCTAACTACGGGCGAACCTGAAATAAGTAAGGGGAAAGCTCCAAAAACAACAGCAGCGCTTGCTAAGTCACTAAGCAACAAACCTCCACCTTGACCTGGCAAGGGCAGCCTTATTAATTGACCAGCAATCAAAGACAGAAAAAGGAAACCAACAACAACACGTGGTAATCTCACCAACCATGGAGCAACCAACACCATTAATCCACCGATTGCGACAAAAGTCGGTAAAGACGTCGAGAATAACGTTGAAAAAGCCATATCGATTTAGAATAGTGCTTATGAAAGAATTTGTCAGCAGACTGATCGTAAAATACTGTTTTCTGCTTCAAGTCATGCAAACTAGCCCCTCGCTCATGCATCACTTTTACGGACGGTAAAATACACACTGCCCACCCATCTTGATGAGCCCTGCGACACAAATCTACATCTTCCCAATAAAGAAAAAACTGAGAATCAAACCCTGATAACGCATTAAACATTGAGCGCCTCACAATCATTGCGCCACCAGATACCCATCCCACTTCATTTGATTTAGATAGATTAATCTTAGGAATAATATGTCGCAGATAAAGAGACATTGGAGTGACAGGGGATCCATAGCAGTTGTCCTCCTCCTTATAATCAAAATCACATAACATTAAACCCACAATACCAACACGTGGCTTATTACGTAATAATTTAATAGCTTTATATATTGTACTGGGTATCAACTCAGCATCCGGATTAATAAAAAGTATCAGCTCGTTAGTCAGTTTCTTCGCTCCTGCGTTTGCAGCCGCAGCAAAACCCACATTGTTTTTATCATTACTAATCACAATCACATCATTCACATTGTTTTGCTTCAAGCTCTCCAAGCATCGCCTCAGCTGCTCTGCCGGTGTCTTGTATGTCACAACAACCGCCCCTATAGAGCCTCCTTGCTGCCTCGTGTTTAACATAAATATTATTTAGACCTAGGCCCAATGACACCATTAATAGCATCCCCCAAAGCCTCAATGACAATAGGTTTTCGAGAACGCCTCACTCTGTGATAAACATACCTCGCCCTATTAACAACAAACCAATATGCTCTCCAAGGCAACGACGTTTCTTGCTCCAGACACAACGCACCATTACGAACCAAATAATAAAGCTTATCATCTGAATCAGTGCCGACGAATGAATGAGTAGCCATTACCATAGGTACAACTTTTAAGGAGAACTTTCTTTCTGTAATCTGCCTGCTGAATAATACATCCTCCCAATACATAAAATATTTTTCTGGAATTCCATGATTGTCTATAAAAAGCTTTAAAGGCGCAGATAAAAAAGCTCCATGCACATAATGCATCTGAAATATCGACTCCTTAGGGGTGGAAGACAAGCACGACCTTCCAGTAAATAAATTTACATAACCATAAGCATGCATAACCTTATCTTGGCTAGTAGCAAAACCAACTAAAGCAGGTTCGGGATTTTTTTTCCACCAACGACGCACTAGTAAAAAAGCATCAGGCTTCATAGCTATATCGTTGTTTATACAAGTAACAACATCATTAGGGTCGATCTTACGCGCCATAAGAGCCCCTAATCCAATGTTAAAACCAGCCGCATAGCCCTTATTTTCACCCGTTTCAATCAAAATACAGTTACTAGACTGTATTTTAGATAAGTCATATTTGTCGTTATTTACAACAATAACCGTGTCTGGAGGCTGTTTACACTGTTTTAGCTCATTAATCAGACGCAAGGTGGCATTAACGTCGCCATAGTGGACAATTACTACATGATATTTCCTAGTGTGTGGATTCATTGTGGACAAATGTGTGGAAAGCCTGCTTTTTGTGTGGAAAAGATCCATGGAAGCCACACCAAAAGTGACTATCTATGGAAAACCTATACAAATACGGAGTACTTTTTTCTGTTTCTAGAGCCATAATTATTAAATCAACCATAAAAAGAAACCCCGTATTCTGTATTATCGCGTATTTTAGCCTGTGTAAAAAGCTATCAGCTCGAATAATAGCGACTTTTGGGTGATCTTTCGCAAAAGCACGAAACCCCCGACCCACGGCCCGCTGCCTCTTAAATACTTGTCGCGCTGAGTAGAAGTGACGATGATGCCCAACTGCCCCATGAATAACACGTAGCTTTAAGTTGCACTGATCCGCTAAGCGCCTACCCAGATCAATATCCTCCCAACCATAGCGCTGATACTTCTCCGAAAACTTATTATCCTCTAGAACCTGTCGCTTCACCGAAATATGTGACCCATAAAAATAATGTTTAGCATCCACTGATTCCCTGCCGAGAATTGCATCATAATTATTCTGACTTCCCCCGTGAGTCATCCACTCCATCAACAGAGTAGGCATAACACGCGGATCCCACATAACAATGCCTAGCGCTGCCTGACTATTTTCTGGATACTGAGAATGCCAATCAAGATGTGAATATAAAGCATTCTGCTTCAAAACTATATCTGCCCCAAGAAAAAAGATAACGTCGGCCTTCGAGCAACCCAACGCACGATTACGAGCCCCAGCTGCCCCCACATGCTCTCCTTCAATCACTTTGCAGCCCCAGGAGCTTTTACGACACATCTGACGAGCAATCCCCAAAGTATCATCCATAGAGCCATCATCTGAAATAATTACCCCAACTCGCCAACCAACAGGCAGCCTCTGAGAAAACAAAGCCCTTAAAACTAATGGAAGAGTTTGGGAGTTATTAAAAACAGGAATTATAACGTCACAAGTCATATTTATACTATTCGTTGAAATTTAGCTGATCGCAAAAGAGGGAGCTTGGTTGAATGTAATATTTTTGTAATATACACCAAGAATCCATACAAACCAGTAATGAAAATTAATCTACCCATAAAATTAACACTAGAAGGCAAAAACGCAGTCAGTAGCACAGAAAATACCCCTATAGCAGAAATCCGAACAACGACCGATAAAGACACCGGCAATTTAATAGATTTATTCACCTGATAAGCTGCACATGCAGCAGCAATCAATTCCGTACACACCGTCGTCCAAGCCGCAGCCTGAGCTCCGTAATAAGGAATCAATACAAAGTTAGCCACCAAATTAAAGACCGCTAGACCAATATATAATTTCAAAAGAAAGACTTGTCTCTTCATGGCAACAAGTGTGAACCCAAATAGATTACCAAAGAACATAACAACTAGAGCCAGACTTAATATTTTAAGCAGGGGAGATGCTGCTCCAAAAGAAGACCCAGCAATTAACGACACAATATCGCGATTAAACAACTGGAGAACAATAAAACAATAAGTAGCAGCAACCGTCAGCACCAAAAGACCCTCTTTAATATATTGTCCAACCTTATACAACTCCTTGCTCTTCAGTGCTTCAGATATTCGTGGTAACAGCAATCCACCCAACATAGCTGGGAAAAAGAGAGAGCTTTCAATTATCCTATAAGCCACCCCGTACAAACCCACTTCATGTGAAGGCTGATACATAGACAAGATGAGTGTATCTATACGAAAATATATTGCATTCACAAACAACATAGCCCCCAAAGGCCACGACGTATTAATAACCCTTTTCCAAACAGGCCAGTTAATCACAAAACGCCAACTTTTGCTTGGTACCAATCGCTGATGAATCAAATAAGCGGTAATTGTGCTAGCAGTGAACACTGCAACCACAGCGTTAATGTTGGCAGCATAAAAACTAATAAACACTATCCCTAGTATTTGCGCTAAACGGCCCAAGAGATCCCCAACCGTAGCCCGCCAAACCACCTGATAATATTGGTATAAACTCATAAACAACTGGCTAAGAGACTGAAACAATAAACCTATAAACATTACAATAAAGGCAACGGTCAACTGCCTAAGAGCCGGGACCAAAATAGTAATCAAAACACCCACAATAAAAGCACAAACTAAAAGAACAATTCTCAGTGAAATTATCTGTGAGAAAATTTCATTTTCCATGTTTTGCTGTTGAGCTATCTTCCTAGTAAGCGTTAGGTAAAGCCCAAAGTCCGCAGAAAGCTGAACTATTGCACCGAACGAAAGAATTAAAACATATAAACCAAACTTATCCGGACCAAGTAACCTGGCTATCAACGCTGTCGCTATAATACCTAAAACAATATTTATAACCCTGCCACCCGTAGCAATAGTGGTATTGGTAATAATCGATTGGGACATAGGCTTTTAAAAAAGAGATTAAACACACCCACCCCGGACTCCCATCTTCTGTTTTCTTGCTACTAAATAAATATTGGCTTCACAACAACGCGACGGTTGGGTTCGTCTCCTAGGCTCTCTGTTTTAATATCTTGACGATTAGTTAGCGCTGCATGAACCGTGTGTCTAGCTGAAGCATCCATAGGTGCTAACACAACAGAGCGACCAGTACGACCCACTTTTCGCGCCGCCTCTTCAGCTAAATTCAATAAATTACGTTCACGTGTAGCTAAATACCCATTAACATCAACGACAACATACGTCGGCCGCTCAAGTTGACGACGAAGCACGACACGAACAACATGAGAAAGAGCGGATAGATGGCTACCTTTAGTCCCAATCAACATACGACCATCATCTTCAGTCTTTATACTAATATCTAACTGTTGCCTGGCCTCACCTCTCTTATCTTGCGCATCCTTACAAGAACACGACACACTAACATCCGTAAACCCTATAATACCCAACAAATGCACCACCGTTTTTTCCGTTAGCTCTAACGTATTTGTATCTATTTTTTCTTGAACTTGTTGGTCTATCATAAGTTTTATGTGTCTTACATAGCAACTGAACTTGCTACATTTAAATATTTTTTAAATACGTACTGCTGTACTATACCAAACATTGTTGTTGCAACCCAATATAGCGCCAAAGCAGCAGGGAGCTGAATGGCAATAAAAACTGTCATAATTGGAAAGATAAAGGCCATGTTTTTTTGCATTGAGGCCATCATTTGTGCACTCTGGTCATCTGATCCTGTATCCACTGGTTGCGGCGGTGTTACTGATTTCATTAAGATAAACTGAAACACGCCTGCAATCACAGCTAATAAAACACTTCTCTGTGTTAAGTCGAGCGTCAAAAAAGTTAACCCCACAGCGTCAGGGGATGGCACAAAATTATAAAGGAAATGATAACTCTCCGCATTCATTCCTGTGAGAAACACTCGATACATAGCTATTAAAATAGGAAGTTGAATCAATAACGGCAGACACCCACTAGCGGGATTTATACCAGCTTCCTTATATAACTGCATAGTTGCTTCCGCTTTCTTTGTCTTGTCTGTAGCGTGTTTTTTCTTTATTTTCTCCAACTCGCTTTTAAGCTCCGCCATCTTAGATTGGTTTTTTTGCATCTGACGAGCCTGGTGCAATGATGGCGGTATCAAAACTAAGCGAACAATAATAGTAACAATTAAGATACTAACCCCCACATTGTGCCCAGGCAAAACGTTAGTTATTGTAACTAAAAAATTAAACAGCGGCCTAAAAAGGAGCTCACTGTAAACAAATGAAAAGGGATTCATACTAATTGTTTATTAACTGACTTAGGAACCGGATCATAATGTTCTGCACGAGAGAAGGGGTGACAACGCAAAATGCGAGAAACACTCAAGGCTAAACCCTTTTCACCGTGCTCCGCAATAGCCTGGTGTGCATACTCGGAGCATGTCGGCGTGTATCTACAAACCCCACCCGGAAAAAACCCTTTAAGTAACCCATGGTCTGGAGATAGCGTGCGCTGGTAAATACTTATCAACCAGCCTACAAAATTCAACACGCTACGAGAAAAAATTAATGACATATAATAAAAGTATAGACTATAAAAAACAGACTAGGGTAATGTTGTTGGAGTATAATTTAGAGACAACCTTTAAACAAGACGCCTCAAAAAACCATCCTTAGCTGAAAACGCCGACAAAACGCTTTCTTGAATCTGTTTAAGACTATTAATCGTTTTAATGCTCGGCTTAGCCACTAAAACCAACATCAGATTACCAGGTAAAGTTTCTTCTTGCTGCCTCACAACCTCACGTATCCATCGTTGATATTTATGTCTCTGCACCGCAGATGCATGAATTTTCTTACTCACAACAGCAGCCACTTGAATATCTTTCTGATCCATAGTCTCTGTGTTTAGTCGCGCATATATCCTTACATAGGACGTATCAGTAACAACTCCTTTTTTTAGGGTTTTCTCTACGTCCTTTTTTTTCATCCCTTATTTTGGAGACAAACGACTACGCCCTTTTTTACGCCTACCAGCAATAACGTTAACTCGTTTCTTTCTTTTTTTAGCTGCTAGAAAACCGAATTTTCTAGATCTTTTCCTTTTTGATGGGTTGTATGTTCTTTTAGGCATATATATTACACTTCAAAATTTTATTACTTCCGTAACAATACATACTATTATTACTGCAGTCAATATATTTAAGAGAAATACAACATTTATCAACACACTTTCCACAACCTTTCCCCATTTACCTTAAGTGCCCCTTTACAAGCCTGTGGATAACCATGCTATGATGTATCGATGAATAACGACCAGCTATGGAAAGCAGCCCTTGGGCAACTTGAATTAAAAGTGAGCCAAGGAAATTTTTTAACCTGGTTCAAGTCAACAAAAATACAAAAGCGAGATAAGAACAAGATAACAGTCGAAACACCGTCAGCTTTCACATACGAATGGCTATCCAAGAAATACCAAGACTCAATATTAGAAATTCTAAAAAATCTAGATCCTACTGTAGGTGGTGTTGACTTTGTTATTAGCTCAGCAACGATACAACAAAGAACTACAAAAAAGAGTTTTCGTATTATGGCGCGCAAAACAGCAAAGAAGATTCCTGTTGCGGTAAAGGAAAATAAAACCCCAGTAGCGATAGAATCACCAGTGGATATTAGAGCTAAGCGGCTAGCTAAAACACTTAACCCTAAATATGTCTTTGAAACATACGTTGTTGGTTCAAGCAACGAGATAGCACACGCAGCCTGTAAGGCCGTAGCTGCAAAACCCGGTACTGTATACAACCCTTTATTTATTTACGGTGGTGTTGGGCTTGGAAAAACTCACCTACTACAAGCAGTTGGTAATGAAATACTTCAAAACAACCCCTCAGCAAGGGTATTGTATGCGTCCTCAGAAAAATTCATAAACGAATTCGTCCAATCGATAAAAGAGCGGACAACACAAAACTTCAAACAACACTATCGAGATGTTGATGTCTTTATAATAGATGACATCCAATTCTTAGCCGGAAAAGGAAAGACACAAGAAGAGCTATTTCACACCTTCAACGCGCTTCATGGTCAAAACATTCAAGTAATTTTAAGTAGTGATAGATCTCCAAGAGCTATCCCTACACTCGAAGAGCGCCTACGCTCACGGTTAGCAGGGGGCATGATAGCAGATATAAAACAACCAGATTACGAAACTCGCTTAGCTATCATCTCCACTAAAGCAGAAGAGAAAACCGACGGCTTATTTGATGATGATGCTTTAGCATATATAGCAAAAAACATTCAAAAGAACGTTAGAGAATTAGAAGGTGCACTAAATAGAGTTATTGCTCATTGTGAGCTAAGTAATCAAAGAGCTACCTTAGAATACACAAAAAAAATATTAGCTAGCCTACTTGAGCAGTCACAGCAAAAAACGGTTGATTCTAAAAGTGTTATGGAAACAGTTAGTCACTACTACAGTATGTCTCTTGATGATTTATGTGGAAAATCTCGAAAGAAAGAAATCGTTAAACCACGCCAAATCGCTATGTACCTACTAAGAAAAGAAAATCGTGTTTCCTTCCCAACTATAGGTGAATATTTCGGAGGAAGGGATCACACTACTGCTATGCACGCCTGCGATAAAATAGAAAAATTATTAGAACATGATGAAGAATTACTGCAGGAATTAAATTTTATACGCGAAAGATTATATGCTTAAAAAAACAGGTAACAACAGCGCAGAACTGTTAGTAACTGTGTGCACAACACAAGAACAAGTTTTTAATAGCTTATCTTATCCACTACAGACTACTAGGTTATCCATATGTTTTCAGAAACTTACACACGATATATCCACTTATATATCTGCTCTACGTAGCCTCATAACCAACATTTACACAGATTTTAATCCCTCTACTAGTAACGTTATTCTTATTAACCAATATTAGTTACGACCAGTGAGTTGTGGATATATATGAAATTTATTGTCACTCAAAGCAATATATTAGACGGAGTTAGTCGCGTTTCTGCTTTAGCGGGACGTAATCCTCAACTACCTATACTCCAAAACATCTTACTAGAAGTCCGTGAAGGTGTACTTCATCTTACTTGTACGGACCTAGAAGTTGGAGCTCACGTTTTAGTAACAGGCAAGGCAGAGAGAGACGGAAGCTGCGCTGTTCCTGCTCGCCAATTACTGGAATATATTCAGCAATTACCCTCTCTAGACCCTATTGTTTTTGACTACAAGAAGAAAGGCTTAATAGTCTCAACTAAAAAATTTAACGCCCGGTTTCCAGTTACAGCTGTGGACGATTTTCCACTACTTCCAGTGCCTAAGGATAAAGAGAGTATAACTTTGGATGGCAGACTATTCTGCCAAGGAATGTTAAATACTCTATTCTCAGCTGCAAAAGATGAAACTAGACCCGAACTTCACAGCGTGTTTATTAGTGGTGGGGGAAGCGATGTGACTATAGCTGCTACTGATAGTTTTAGGTTATCCGAGCAAGTACTACCTCTGGATGTAAAAAATAAATTCTCTTTTCTTTTGCCTGTTAGTGCGGCTCAAGAAGTTATCCGCTTATTTAGCAGTACTGATGAAATTAACTTATTAGTGGAAAAGAATTACGTATCTGTTCAGGGAGATAACTGTGATTTATCTACAAGGTTAATAGATGGAACATATCCTAATTATCAACAGATTATCCCAAGCCAATTTAGTACAAGCGGCGCGGTTGAGTGTGATGAGGTGTTAAGGGCACTTAAAACGTTAGCTGTTTTCTTGCCAAGAGAATCACGAAGGATATCCGCTACCGTTTTACCAGACAAAGAAATTATACGTCTTAAAGCTGAAGGAGGGGATAGTGGTTCTAGTGAAGTGGAGATCAGTTTTAAAGGGGAAGGAAAAGATGTAAGTCTATTATTTAATATTCAGTACTTACTTGAAGGTTTTCAACATGTAACCGGTAAAAGTTGTAAGGTGCTACTAGGTAGCGAAAAAGACCCATTACTAATCCGCCCACATAACAGTTCTATTCACCAACTGTATGTTGTTATGCCTATACAAGTGTGATGACTAGCTATGGACTTAACTAAAATTAATTTAACAGGCTTTAGGAATTTTAGTTCAAATACGGAAATAGAGTTACCGAAATCTAGTTTGTTAGTGGCAGCAGCACCTAACGCAGTTGGTAAAACTAATTTTTTAGAAAGTATAGCTGTATTACTTAGAGGAAAAACTTGGCGGGCAAAAATACAAGAATGCACTAAGTGGGGTGAAGATGGTTTTCTAGTAGAAGGGGATATTGAACGGCAGGACTCCGATGATAGCCGCGTAGCTATTCATTATCATCAGCCATCAAGAAAGTTACGAATAGAAGAAGACGGTGTCCCAGCGTCAGTTGTTTCTTTTTATGCTCATTACCCATTTATACTTTTTGTTCCTGAAGATACTTTTTTACTGTCTCGCGGCCCAGCTCAGAGGCGTAATTTCATGAATCACGTTCTCGTGAGTCATCCAGGTTATGTGTCCTCTTTAGTTCAATACCACAGAGCTTTAAGGCAAAGGAATATAGCTTTAAAGAAAGCCAGAGATTTTAATGAGATAGCTAATTGGACCGAGGTGTTAGCTGAGCATGCAATGGCTGTGTGGCGTCATCGTGATAGTTTAGTCTCTTATTGGAACAAAAGGGTTAATACTGTTTATAGTAGTCTGTCAGGCGAAGAGAGACCCTTTAATGTTAAGCTTGCTTTTGGAGTAAGGGATCGCAATAACTATATTAATGAACTCAATAAGGCTTTTCAGTTTGAAAGAAGGTTTGGTCACACTGTTTATGGACCACACAGAGACGACGTAGTCGTTACGACGGGTAAGAGGTTGGTGACAACGGTATTATCTAGAGGACAACTCAAAAGCCTAATAATAGCTTTTAAAGTATTGTCTCACCGCTATATCTATAAGATAACAAATGAAGAACCTATCCTATTATTAGATGACGCTTTGAGCGAGCTTGATGAAAAAAGACAAGTAGCCTTAATTAAAAACTTACCCAACACTCAAACCATCTTAACTTGTACAGCTCTTCCTGAAGCTTTGCGAGATAAAAAAGGAGTATATTTATTAGACCTACGTTCAATTATTCAAAGTAGCACCACTAAGAAACATTACAACTTAGGTGCGATGAAAAGAGATGAAGAAGTTGAGGAGGAGGCGCTAGATGTTCCTAAAGATGAAGAAGAGGTATCAATAAAGCTTGGTTAAATTTAATATCTGAAAAAACTTTACCTTTATTATGGTCCAGAGTGTTGGGGAGATACTGAAAATAAATAAAGCTGGTTTAGATGAAGTTGATGTGCGTCATTGGGTGGAAAGATATTTATTGAAAATATTAGGTAGTGAGGTTCGGTGCTCTACTGTGGACAGCGGAAAAGTGGTGTTAATATCAAAGTCTTCAACTATTAGGCAGGAATTACAGTTAATAATCGACGAGCTAAAGGACGAAGCGTTAGTACGGGTGTCGTACAAAATTACTGATGTGAAAATTGCGCGCTTTGGAGGTTAATCAATTGTAACTGTGTGTTTGTCTGATTCTGTCGTGTTGCCTGTTTTGTCATAAGTTACCGCGTAAATAGTGTAGGTACCTGGGCCAGGGGAGTCACCCCAAATCATTTCATACCTGTTAGGGATGGAGGGGTGTTGGGTTGATGTTCGCCCGATTCGCTGCGTGCCTGGCTGCCCCTCTTTAGTGAAGAGGACATCAACAAGCTCTATTCCGCTAGCATCTGCCGCAGTAACCTTGGCGGTTATAGGGAAGCTTTCTGCTTGAAAGACACTGTTATTTTTAGGGGTGTGTAAGGTTAAGGATGGAGGACTGTCGTCGGGATTTATTATAAAAGTACGATGAGCTCGGCCGATAATATTATCCTTCGTTATAGCCATAACAAGTAGCGTTTTTCGTCCCGAAAAAGTAGAGTCAAATTCAAGCTTAACACTAAGTGAATCTGATGGTTTTTTCTTAGCTATTTCTTTCCCATCAAAAACGAAACGTACTTCTTTTAGTTCTTTAGGTGAGTCCACTTCAACCTTTACGGTTGTTGGGCTGTTTTTAAGTACGGTGGCGTCAGGCTCAACTATAGATATTTTAGGCATGTCCTCGGAGTCAACAGGACTACACTCTGTTACTGGGAGGGAACCAGTATACTGAGGCTCTTCAGGGTTATCCTTGTTCTCCTCATTGTGTTTTATGCGCCAGGCTTCCACACCCTCTTCCCATCGCTTAAATTGCGAGTCCTCGTGGGCATTGGTTGGAGACTTACCTTGAGGGTTAGTTCTTGTTATGTAGAAGAGTATATTATGAATCTCTTTAAAGGTTGTTGGTTTGCCTAGAGCAATAGGGCAGTTATTGGTATATAAAATATTTGTACTAGATTCCCATTTACCTTTAATCTCTGGTAATTCACCTTTTAATATTCCGTGAGAGATATTTTTTTCTGGTTCTGGTTCTACGAATTGCTCAATAGAAGTACCGTCTAATGCTTGTTTAAGAAAAGCATTCCAGATAGGGGCGGCCGTATTTGCGCCGGGAGCATTTTTCCCCATTGGTGAATTATCATTGTTACCAGCCCACACGCCGACAGCTATGCTGGGGGTATATCCTAGTGTCCAACCATCTCGAAAATCTTGAGTAGTACCTGTCTTAGCTGCAACGGGGCGACTACCTAGTTGAAGGTGGCTACGAGTTCCAAATGTAAGTGCTCGGGCGTTATTGTCGGATAAAACATCTGAGACCGTACGAGCGAGCTGGGAAGTGATAGTTTGCTCACCAGCAGTTTCCGTCTCCGTTATATTAAACAACTCTTCTTCCTGATTAGATATCGAGAGGATCGCTCGGTGAGGGTGACGGACACCGTCGTTAGCAAAGACACCATAAGCTGAAACTTCGTCTAGTAGACGCACCTCGCCACCTCCTAAGACAAGAGAGAGACCGTATCTATCTGGATCATCAAGTGAAGTCATGCCCATTGATTGAGCTAGTTTAGCAGCATTTTTTACACCCGCTAAGTAAAGAGTCTTAACAGCGGGGATATTCATAGAATTCGCTAGAGCCGTACGCATTGTTACTGGACCTCGTTCGGTTAAATCGTAATTATTTGGTGTGTAATCCTGTCCAAAATTAGTTTTCGCGTCAATTAAGATGGTGTCTGGTGTGTATCCGTTTTGCCACGCAGTTGCGTAAATGAACGGCTTAATTGATGACCCTGGAGAGCGGTGCCTGATAGAGACATTTACATTTCCATCGATATCTTCATTAAAATAGTCTATTGATCCGGCCATTGTTAAAATATCACCTGTTTTAGGATCGACAGCCACCAAAGAAGCATTAGAGGCTCCTAAGTCATTCAACTGTTTTTGTTTTTCTTGTAACACATCCTCAGCAATCTTTTGCATGCGTATATCTAAGGTGGTTATAACATTGAGGCCTCCTTGTTCAACTACCCGTTCACCGTACTCTTGATCAAGTTGCTGTTTAACATAAAAAACAAAATGAGGAGCCTCGATAGCCTCAGCCCGTGGCTTGAAGTCTAGTGGTTCTGCTATAGCTTGCTCTGCCTCTTCCTCGCTTATTATGTCTAGGTTAGCCATGCGCCGCAGGATGTTTTCTTGGCGACCTTTTAAGTCTTCAAAATGTGAACCGTAAGGAGAGTAGTAGGTTGGTGCTTTAGGGAGAGATACAATTATTGCCGCTTGAGCCAAGGTCACATCTGAAGAAGACCGTCCAAAAAATGTTTGTGTGGCTGCCTCTACTCCATGTGACTGGCTGCCGTAAGGTATCTCATTAAGGTACATTTCGAGTATTTGCTCCTTGCTAAAGCGTTGTTCTAACTCAATCGCCAGCACTGCTTCTTTTACCTTTCGTCGTATGGTTCGCTCGGGTGTCAGGATAGAATTCTTTATTAATTGTTGAGTGATGGTTGATCCTCCTTGGGCTCGTGAGCCACTAAGAGGTTTGAGTATGACTCCTCGGATGATCCCAAAAAAATCAAGGCCGTGATGCTCAAAAAACTGATCGTCTTCAGCGGCAATCGTAGCGTCAATTATTAGCTGTGAAATATGGTCAAGAGAAACAGAGGTTCTTCTCACATCCCCAATTTCATATAGAAGATGGGTGCCTGTTCTGTCGTAAATCTTTGTAGATTCAACGATTTGTCGAGAGTTAATTTTTTGTGGATCTGGCAAGTCTCGGCTCCACCACAAGACAATAGAAGCAGAAGCTAAAAAGGCTACTCCAGCTCCAAGAAGCACTATGGGGATAAGCCTTAAGCGAAGCTTTTTTAAGGATGACGGAACCGTAAGTTGGCCTCGTTTACTCCCTTTAGCCTTGCTTTTCTTATTTGTTGTTGAGATGCGACGTATAGCCATATATTACTTACTCGAGATTAGAAAATTCATGATAACCATGCATAACTATGAAGGGAAAGGCAAGTCAATAATAGGGAACACAAAAAAGTATTTATAATTAAGGTCTTTTTGATGGATCTACTAGAAATCCTTTTAAATCACGCCTTCCTATTATCATATTATATTTCATGTGTGATCGGTCCGCTATGAAGGCTTCCGTTTTAATAGTGCGGTCACGCACCTTCATCGTTAGCCCTATAATAGGCCTTTTTTCTTTACCTAAAGCTCCCCGTACTGGCACTTTCTTTTGGTGAACCACACGGGTATGTAAACCATGTTTTCTGGCCAATAATTCATCTATAGTTGTGCGCCAGGCACCAGTATCAACTTTTGCCGTTATATTATGGGGGTGACCATCGCTATCTAGTATCTCAACGCTCTCGTGAACACCAAGAACTAAGTGACCAGTCGTGTCTTCAATCTCTTGCTCTACGTCTCCACCAAATAAGCTTTTTCCTATGCGCACGCCTTTTTCTGGGGTGGAAATATTAAGGTCTTCAACCCTCCGGAGGCGTGATAACAGTGGGGACATATTAGCTAACTGAATACCAAGACCCGGTCTAGCATTAACCTCTAGTACGGTGGGTCCATCATCTCGATCAAGAGCAATATCTACTCCCGAAAAAACAAGATTCAAAGCATCCGCTGCCTTAGTGGCTACGAGTAAACTTTGCTTCCAGTGTGGTATATGTATACCGGTTAAAGAAAGGCGTGAGTGGGGCATTGTCTCAATGACGCGTCCGTGATGAATGGCCGTAGTGGTAACCCCTCGCGCCAAGTCGACGCCAACGCCAATGCCTCCCGCGTGTAGATTTGCTTTCCCGTGTGACTCCAGTGTCGGAACGCGAAGCATTGCCATAACAGGTACGTGATTATAAACAATGACTCGAAGATCAGCTATGCCTTGTTTACAGTAAGCTTTAAGGTCAGGATGGTTTTTAATACGTTGTTCAAATAAGGCAATGTCCGGAACGTTGGACGAAGAAAAGTTACCATCGAGAACATCTAAAACATGTTTTCGGAGTTCGGGAATAAAAATTTCCGTCCTATCTGCTTTTACCCAGCTACCTTTTTTGTTGCGACCAAAAATAACTACAATACCACCACCACCGTAGGCGGACCTAGGCTTCAGCACGAAAGAGGAGGGGAGTTTAGTCCAGCGAAAGCGAGCTAATTCCTGACGTGTTTTTATTGTGGCGTAAAGTCGTGGCGTAGGCAGGCCTGCCCGTTGCAAAACTTTCTTTGTGGAGATTTTATCGTGCGCAATCTTAGCACTTGCCGATATTATATTATGGCCTGTGTATTTGAGGGAGCGTGCATTAAGGCCTAGCAGCTGACGCGATGTTTTACGAACTGTGCTTGGCATGGCGGAGAAGCTCTCTGAAACGGAAGTATTCAGTCATCCTTAAGCCGCCCCACTGCCCTAGGGCAATATTAAGCGGTATGGTGAGAAGAATTATTTCTGGGTAAGAAAGGATTGAAGTTCTGAATATTTCGGAGCTGACGATAAAGTAGCAAATGGTGGAGAGTACAAGAGTCCAAGCCGTTAATGTGAGGGCCGAGCGCACGCCTAATTTAAATTGAGCGGCAATAAACTCCTCTGCCAAAATTGTAAGAATAAGAGCCGGGAATATTGAAAAAGAGAGTACAGCGTTTTGGTTGTTAGCCACGCCGAGACCAAGAAGTAGCAACAAGCTCAAGCTTACACTCGTCAACACTAAAGCCATTCTAGGTAGATAAAGGAGACGCAGTCGACGTAACACTGAGCGGGTGATTGTGCCCGACAAAACAATAGTTACAAAAACTATTAAACCGTATTGAAGGCCCATCACCAAAAAAGAAAGAGTTGTCATGGCTGGCGTAACCAAACCAAAAGATTTGATACCTACTACTTGACGAGCAAACGCAAGAATTGTTGCAATAACAGGGAGCATGAGAATTAAGATTATGCTGTTAACAGGAACACCACGATTGATGAGGAAGTTTATACCAAAAGACATGAAGTTTGTGATCCCCAAGTCTGACACGGTGCGTGCGCTGAAACCTCCTAATATGCGGTGCTCTACAGGGGACGACAAGACTACTGCTTTAGCATCCTCCGCCGCTGTCGTTGTTATAATTGCGTCTAGAGCCGGGGGTCGAGTCAGGATCACATAGCTCGGCAGCAGTTGGTCAAAGGCTGACTGGGCAGTTGGTGTAAGGACACCAAAAGGAGTTTCAGACAAAAGAACAATACCTTTATTCTTAAAAGATATTTCATCTTGAGGAATATTTTCGGCTTGGCGTATGTGCTGAGCAAATTTTGTTAAAACGTTAGCTCCCACACCGCCTGATGTCCACATAATAATAAGGTGAGACTGATCGATGCTTGAGCGCACATCAAGCAATTGCTGTGTGAGGTCTTCTTCTGTTAAAACCTGCGGGCTGCTGCTTTTGGATTGTATATTAAGTAGCAGGATGCCTTCTTCTGCCGCTTGCTGTTGGCTAGCTTCAAGCTGATCAGAGGGCGCGCTATTATCTGAGACAAGAATGATGAGTTCCTCGAAAACTTTTATTTCAGTCGTGTCTTCAAGAGTTTCATGGTCTGTAGTTATTCTTAACTTCACTGTGTGTGACCCTTGCTTTGCATAGGTGTGAGTCACCTTGCTACCGGTTGCTCTTATACCATCACCAAAATCCCATACAATCTCTTGCACGGAGCCTAGGTCCAGGTTGGTGATTTCGCTATCGAAACTTAAAGATTGCCCCACAATCGCATTTCTAGGAGAGCCAGCGCTTACCTCTAGATCTGCAAGGGTTTGGCTGTCGGATGCGTTAGTGTCCGTGGAGGAAGAATCTTGTGCCCAGCTGTATGCGGGCACAGTGAAAAACATGAATGCTGTCAAGACTGAAAATATCAATGTTTTTTTATTTATGTGCTTCATAGTTCTTCTTATAGTTTACGCCAAAATATCATTTGTTTCTGGCTTTTTGTCAACTTCACAAAGAGCGGCGGCAAGAGCGTCAGCCGCATCGTCCGGTTGCGGTGCACAGGCAAGATTTAATCTGCGAGATATCATCGACTGAACTTGTTTTTTATCTGCGCGACCGAACCCCGTAAGTCGAGACTTAATTTGTAGGGGCGTGAGTGACGTGATGCGCACATGATGTTCCTGTAAGACATAAAGCAGGACGCCTCTCGTTTGAGCTGTTAGGATTGCTGTTGAGGTGTTGGTATTAAAAAAGATATCTTCGACCACAGCTGTGTCTGGCTTATATTTACGAATGAGAGTTATTGTGTCTTGTCCTATTTGTAGAAGTCTGGCGGCGGGCTCTTCTTCTTTGGACGTAGTAAGACACCCACAATTAACGTATAGTTGTGGCTTTGAAGAATCGAGTATACCGAATCCGGTTCTGGCTATACCAGGATCGAGACCAAGGATAATCATGTTATTAGTATCTAGTATTTTGTATATAGTATCTAGTGTCTTGCTGGCAGAAAAACAAAGCATTAATTCCTGGCACTACGACTACTGTCTGGATTTTCTTTGACTAAATAAAAAAATATTATTCACTAATATCGCAAAATACTTTTTCTACGTCGGGTTGTTCGTGAAGTTCCTGAACGAGTTGATTAATTTTTTGCAGATTATCAGGGCTAGTTGTTTGCGGATATTTTACTGTGTATTCAAACAGGGACTTAGCTTCAAACTTCCACATCACGCCACCCGGCTCGCTAATTGTTCCGCCTACCTTTTTAAGTATGGCCCGAATTTCTGCCACCGTACGGTTAGCGCTATCTGTTCTTGTTAATATAAGTAAAGCAGCGCCACCCGGACCAAACGCTTCATAGGTTATTGATTGTTGTTCCGACTCGGACTGTTTTAGCAAAAGCTTATCAATGTTTGCCTGTGGCATATTCGCGCTCTTAGCCCTCGCAATAGCATCTCGCAGAGATGCATTTTGGTCGGGGTTAGGGTTATCTCGCGCAGCGGACACAATAGCACTCGTGAGTTTTGTGAATTCCTGACCCCGCTTGCTATCCGTTGCAGCTTTTTTATGTTTTATACGATGCCATTTTGAGTGACCTGACATATCTTAAAATTTAAGAAAATTAACAATAAATATAATATTAGCTTAACCTTATTGTGAAGTTATTTCCTGAAGATCTTCCCCCGCAGTGTGAATAGTCGTGTTTGTTATTTGAGGAGTTGCATCCGTCGAAACGATTCCGTTCAGTGCTCCATTAATAAAGCTATTTTCAATTATGCAGTTAACATCTTCTTGAAATATACCAAGCGTGCCTCTCCTTATTTCCGTGTTAGTAATTTTAGTGCTACTACCTTTTAAGCAACTAACGGCTGGTGAGGCATCCTCAATAACTGCGTGTTCAATTGTTGTAACGCCACCCGACTCAACCGAAATGCCAAGCCACATTTGGTTTTGAGGGTGTTCCTCGTTAGAGGAAATAACTACTGGCATATTTTCTGATCCTTTTACGATAAAACTGCCAGATACTAATAAGGATACATTTTCACTTACTAGCAGGTGCGTTCCGGGGTTCAAAGTAAGGGTTATTCCCGAGGCAATGTGTGTTTCTGTTGTCAGTAGAACAGGGTTATCTTCTGCGGATAGAGTCAAATTCTTCTTAATGACAGGTGGGAGGAATGTTCCGACGAAGTGTTTGGGGGTGTGCAGGTTTGGTTCCGATACAAAACTAGGTATCACTAGGCGGCTATTCCATGTTGGCAAGGCTTGGTCTTCAAATAGCATGGCGGCCGGCAGTAGTATTAAGGTGACCGTAAACAAAGTTGTGGATAATCGTTTCATTATTTTTTTACTTGCTACCTATAAGTATATCAAATAAAAATCCTCTTGTAGTAACTGTAGACAGAAGAAAGTAAGTATCGAGGTGAGAAGTCGTATAAAAATACCACTCAACCCGACTAGATACAGACCCCCCTAAGAATGTCTACAGTTACCATAAGAGGAACTGTAAAATATAACTCACTACTAAACCTCTAGTCAAATTTATGCAAGTAATTAGCTGGGGTAAGCGCGTACTCAAGTGCAGTGGGGGTGAGTCTAAGTCTACCTAAATAGTTTTACGAAGTTAGTATATATGTTTGACGCAATATGTACTAAAGTGCGATATAGTATATATCTTGACACATTTATAGGCTAGATTATGACTGCACTAGCACAAGAATCAGAGAATGGAAGGGTCTTGAAAGATTATTGGTGTGAGATGATTCAAAAAAGATTACACAGAATACCCAAGTTACTTATTCAAAATCTTGTTATACTCCAGTAATGGCTATAGAAGAAGCAAAAACGTCTGTAGTAGCAGCTCCTGTGCAAAACACGGAGGATGTGTCTTTGGACCAAGCGCTGCGCCCAAGAACTTTAGAAGATTTTATTGGCCAGACAAAGCTGAAGCAATCACTTAAGATTTTCTTAGGAGCAGCCAGTGAGCGCAAGGAAGCCTTGGACCACGTGTTGTTAGCTGGTCCTCCCGGGCTCGGTAAAACAAGCTTGGCTCACATTATTGCTAGAGAATTAGGGCACAATATAAAGGTGACGGCCGGTCCTGCGTTAACCAAGGTGGCCGACCTAGCCGGAGTGCTGACGAGTCTTGTAGAAGGAGACGTTCTGTTCATCGATGAGATACATAGAGTACACCGCTCTATAGAAGAGGTGCTTTATCCTGCCATGGAAGACTATGCTCTTGATTTGGTTGTTGGGCAGGGTCCTGGTGCACGAACACTGCGATTAGATTTACCAAAATTCACTTTAGTGGGGGCAACGACCAGAATCGGTATGCTAGGATCACCTCTGCGCGACAGGTTTGGTATGACTTATCGTTTAGGTTTTTACAAAGAGGAAGATGTAGTAACCATTCTGCAGCGCTCGGCTCAGTTATTAGATTTAAAAATTGACCAAGAGTCTCTATCCGAAGTAGCTAGGCGATGTCGTCGTACGCCACGAGTGGCCAATCGTTTATTAAAACGAATACGAGATTTTGCTCAAGTTGGAAAGCACAAAATCGTAACCAAGTCAGTGGTTGAAGATTCGCTTAGTATGCTTGAAATAGATAAGGTGGGGCTTGATCCGGTAGATCGGCAGGCGCTAAGACTAATGGCGAATCAGTTTGATGGTGGACCGGTTGGGTTGCAAACCTTAGCAGCCGTTATGGCAGAAGAAGAAAGAACGCTGGAAGAGGTTGTTGAGCCTTTTTTACTGCAGTGCGGTTTTTTGCAAAGGACGCCAAGAGGCAGGATTATAACCAGGGCGGGAATTGAACATATCGGATCCGAGGACGGACAAAGGAAGTTAGTTTAGTACGTTCCTCTTCAGAGCAAAAAAATCCGCCAGCAATCATTGGCGCTTATTGTGTAGTTCTAAAAAAATGCATAAGAACATAAACGCAGCAAACTTAATAACTGGTAGCAGGTTAGTCTTCTTCTTTTTGTTCGTTAGAGCCGCTTATGCGCAAGATATAGAATGGGTGGTATTTTGGTTTATTCTCTCCTGGGGATTGGACGCAGTAGACGGGTGGGTGGCTAGACGATTAAAACAAACTACTCACCTTGGGTACCTTTTAGATAAAGCTGTCGATCGAATGGTCCTATTTATTGGTCTAATGATTCTGCTAACAAACAGGTTAATACCTGACTATTCCATACTAATATTAGTAAAAGACATTTCTTCTTTACCGGCGGCTAGCGCGCAGGTGTTTTCGTCAAAGGTCATGCCTAGTATGGGGAGCGCCGGCAAAGCTGTTTCGGTACTGCAGGGGATAGCCATAGTGTGGGTGTTGCTGGGTGCACCGTTGGCTTTTTTTGTAGTGTTAGCAGTGGCTATACTTGGAGGATTAGTGGGTGGGACATATCTGCATCGCGTGTATTATGGCGAGGACAGAATATAGTTATCCACAACTGTGTATAACTATCATATGAGCTATCCCCTAAGTGATATGATAAAAGCGTAAAACAAACACACGAAATAAAATAAAATATGGAAGGGCACTTACAAAAAGTTACTTGGATGGTTTGTGGAAGATTTATTATAGCAGCAATATTTGCTGCTTTTGTGTTATTAGGCCTGCCCCTGCTGGTTTCGGCAGCGGAAACAACAGTCGTTATAAACGAAATAATGTGGATGGGGTCAAGTGTAAGCTCTGTAGATGAGTGGATTGAGTTAAAGAACACCACAGGAGAAGATATTAATTTAACTAACTGGAGTATAGGTGGAGCTGGCAGCAGCTCCTCCGCCATTACTATTGCCGCCGGTGTAATTCCGGCCAACGGGTATTTTTTAATCAGTAATTACGAAACTGGATCTTCGGCCATTAGCGATTCTATCACCGCCGATATAGTTATATCAGGAGTATCTTTAGCTAATGGTGGTGGGAAATTAACTTTAAAAGATCCTGCTAGCAACATGATTGACGCTACACCCATAGGCTCTTGGGAAGAGGGCAATAACAATACTGCACCAGTAGGTCAGCGTAATTCAATGGAGAGAAACAATACACCTGGAGATGGTGTCAGCTGGGGTAATTGGCATACGTGCCTCGACAACAATTGTTACGCCACAACTTTCTGGGACATTGAGGGTACAGATTATGGAACACCAGGAGCAACCAATAGCCAGCCAAGCATACCTGTCTCGCCGGAACCAGCACCAACACCGTCGCCATCACCATCGCCGTCACTCGCACCATCGCCAGTAGCAACTCCAAAGCCGGATATAGAGTATTCAGACGCCATTGTTATTAATGAGTTTTTGCCCAATCCCGTAGGAGCGGATGCTGAGGGGGAGTTTATCGAGCTGAAAAACACAGGCGAGGAAGAAGTGAATTTAAAGGATTGGCAACTAGACGACAGTGAAGGAGGAAGTAGTTCGTATGTAATTTTAGAAGGAATATTAATTCAAGGAGGAGAGGCGGTAGCTTTTCAAAGGTCAACCACGGGACTTGCCTTGAACAATGGTGGAGATGAGGTTCGTCTTTTTAGTCCGGATGGGGAGACTAAAGATGAGCATAGCTATGATGTGTCGGTGTCGGAAGGAGTGGTCCGAGCTAGAGACGAGGATGGTGCATGGCAGTGGAGTGCAACGGCTACACCAGGAGAAGCAAATATAATTTACTGGGAACAAGAAGGCGAAGAAGAAAGCGAAGACGACCAAGAATACTCAGATTCTATTATCATCAATGAGTTTCTCACTAACCCAACAGGTTCGGATACAACCACGGAGTTTATTGAGTTGAAGAACACGGGCGAGGAAGAAGTGGACTTAGAAGGATGGGAGCTAGATGATGGAGACGGCGGCAGCGGTAGGCATGACATTTCTGCGGGAGAGAAATTGGCGGCGGGAGAGATTAAAGTTTTTTGGCGATCAGACACAAAAATTGCACTGAACAATAGTGGAGATGAAGTCCGGTTATTTAGCCCCAACAGGGAAGAGAAAGCATCATATACATACGAAGAGGCAGTAGGGGAAAATGTGTCACACAACTGGGTAGACAACGAGGAATATGTGTTGAGCACTACAGCTACGCCAGGAGAAAAGAATATTATTACGGAGTCAGAAGAAGAAAGCGGAGAGGTAGCTGGAGTTACAGTGTTCAAGGTGCCATTAAAAGACGTCCGCAATCAGGCAGTTGGCTCCACGGTGGAAATCCAGGGAGTTATCAGTGCTCCACCTGGTGTGTTCGGAGATAAGATCATGTATTTGGCAGGCTCAGGAATACAGATATATTTTTATCGCGCAGAGTATCCGGAATTAGAAGTGGGAGACAAGGTTAAGGTGAGAGGAATATTGACCACATCTCTAGGTGAGCATCGAATAAAATTAGCTGCAGTGGAAGATATCACATTAACGGGTGAGGCCGCAGCCCCAGAGCCGCATAAAGTCCAAACCGGCGAGGTGGGGAAAAACCTGGAAGGATCATTAGTTGTAATAGCAGGTCGCGTAGCACGGACTTCAGGGGACACATTTTATGTGGATGATGGTAGTGGTGAAGTAAAGGTGTTTATTAAAAAAACCACGGGCATCGATAAGCCAAAAATGAAGAAAGGTATGGCCGTCACTATTATGGGTATAGTGTCACAAACAAGTGCTGGCTATCGGATTTTGCCACGGTGGCAAGGAGACGTTAGTGTCGGAATGGTTGCCGGAATAAGTAGCTTTCCCGCAGCCGGTGATAGTGTGATCAGGCAGAAGTATAGTTGGTTATTAGGTCAAAACCATACATTTTTAGGTGTACTAACATCAATTTCAGGGTATCTACTTCTGCTAGCAATTAAGAATAAAGAACCATTGCTAACCAACACCTAAAGACTGGTCTTGGCATTTTCATTTTTTTGTGTATGTTTGGTGGATATGAAGCCTGCAAATAATAAGTCAAAAATCGTTCTGTTAGGTGGAGGCAACGGCACCTCAAGGTTGCTTATAGCTCTTTTGCCTATGCTGCTCAAGGATGAAATTCAATCACTACATGCCTTAATCCATATGTCAGATGACGGTGGGTCCACGGGAAGATTAAGGGAACAGTATCAAGTATCAGCGGTTGGAGACTTAACAAAATGTCTTGTGGCCCTCAGCTCTTTTAAGGGAGACTTGCGCGGTAATGAATTTTTAACTGCTTTGGGATATCGGTTCAGCAGTGGGGACCTTCAAGGGCATACAATACGAAATATTCTACTAACAGCATTAGAAAAAACTCAACCGAAAGTTAAGTCCATTGACGAGGGGGACGCGCCTATAGATCGAGCCTTAGCAGTGATGGCCCGTATATTACAAGTGCCAAAACATGCCGGCGTTATTCCCACCACAACGATTCCACTTACAGAGCAGGTAGCAATTACTTTTGATGGAGAACAGAATTTATTAGGTGAGGGGCAATACTCAATATCGCATCAAGTTAATATGCAAGCTGACCCTAGCTGGAAACCCGGTGATGTGCAGGTAAAGTTCAAGGAAGGTGATGTGCCTTTAAATGAAAGAGCGCGCAAGGTACTAGAAGAAGCTACTCATATAATTGTGGCACCGGGGCACACTTACGGCACAATACTACCCACATTAGCTCTGCCTTCTTTGCGGAAAGTCGTGAGCAAAAATAAAGCTAAGCTTTGGGTGGTTATGACATTGCTTACAACTCCCCGTCAAACTATCGGGTGGAAAGGCGAGGACTTTGTTGATGTGTACGAATCATACTTGGGACGTAACGTTGATTTGGTCATAGCTAATAATAACGAAGCGGATATAGATTTGGTTGAAGATCAGGAATGGGTGCGATTTAACGGTGGTAAAGAGAAATATGAGTTAATGGAAGAAAATTTAGTTAGTAGTGCTTTACCTAAAGAACAAAACGGTGATGTAGTACCACGATCAATTGTTGTGCACGACAGTGCTCGCCTACAAAAAATAATTGGAACATTACTTGCAACTCACAATTAGAGATACGCGTGCTTTATCTATTTATGGATGAGTCTCAGCGACAAAAGTGTATAATTAATACATGCCTCAAGGACGACTAGATAAAACTAAGGACATAGGCGCAAAGCTGACTGCATTAAACATTCAGCAAGAAGAGCGCTTAGCCAGTCGGCGGGCGGAAATCTTGCATCTTCCGTATATTGATCTCTTTGCTTTTCCGTTTGAATCTGGTGTTCTGGAAGCGATTCCAAGAACTGAAGCCCAGGCGGCTGGAGCAGTGTTGTTTTATAAAAAAGGAAAAGACTTAAGGATGGGGGTGGTCAACCCACAGGCAGATGCATTTGATGGACTAGTAGAGAAAGTAGAAAAAAAGTTTGGGTTAAAACCTCAAGTATATATAATCTCTCACCACAGTTTGAAAACAGCCATTGCGCGTTATCAACGAGAAGAAGCATATGTACCCCTAGATACGGATACAATATCTATTTCACAAGAACAGCTAGACCAGTTTCAAGAAGCCCTGGATAGTTATGAGAAGTTAGGCCAGCGCATATCTTCAGTGGTGCCGTCGGAGTTAATGTCATCAATTATGGCCGGAGCTGTTAAGATGGGTGCATCAGACGTTCACATAGAGCCACGGCGCGACGAGGCACAGCTACGTTATAGAATCGATGGAGTATTACAAAACGTTGCTACTTTCGGGTTGAGTGGGTGGAAACATCTACTATCAAGGTTGAAGGTTGTTAGTGATCTGAAATTGAACGTCCATCACATGCCTCAAGAGGGTGGTTTTGTCATGCACGCTGGAGACACAAAATATGATATTAGAATCTCTATTTTGCCCGGAGGCTTGGGTGAATATATTGTGCTGCGTTTATTAAATAGAAAAGAGGGGGCTCTTAGTTTGGATCAATTAGGGATGAAAGCAAGGGACAAGGAAGTGGTAGAGGAGGCCTTAAAAGAAAGCACAGGTTTAATACTATCTGCTGGCCCTACGGGATCAGGAAAAACAACCACCATAGTTTCTTGTCTAGCAGTCGTTAATCGACCGGAGTTTAAAATAATTACCTTAGAAGACCCAATAGAATATAGGGTAGTAGGAGCTGAGCAAACTGAAGTAGATGCAAGTGCAGGGTACACCTTTCCTGTCGGTTTACGATCTATATTGAGACAAGATCCCGACATTATTTTCGTTGGAGAGATGCGAGATAGTGAAACGGCGGAAACTGGTATCCATGCAGCTATGACTGGGCACTTAGTATTTTCCACCATTCACTCTAATGATGCTCCCGGAGTAATACTGAGACTAGTTGGAATGGGTCTGATGCCTTATGTTTTGGCACCGGCTATAGATTTAATTATTGCCCAGAGATTAGTCCGGTTGGTTTGTAAAAAATGCTCTGAGGAATACAAGGTAGATAAAAAGACAAAAGAACACATTAGTAATGTTATGGAGGGTGTAGACAGGTCAGTTTTTGACCCGGCAATTTTAGCTGATCCAAACTTAACGTTCTTCAAGACGACTGGGTGTAAGGACTGTGGAAATACAGGATACCGCGGCAGGGTTGGCGCTTTTGAAATATTAGTCGTAAAAGGAGAGTTAGAAGAGATGGTATTGCAGGGTGCGGATGCTGCGTCTCTTCGAGAGGTGGCTCAGGAACACGGAATGACCACCATAAGACAAGATGCGTATTTAAAAGTAATTAGCAAATTAACTACTATCGAAGAGGTAGAGCGTATTTCAGAAGAATAGAGTAAGCGTCACAATTTAAACGCCCCCCAAGAAACAATTACGGTAGTATCTGCTTGATCTTCTCGTGGGCTTTTTGCTCAGCCGCCTCAATAGTTGGGGCTGTTATTTTGAATATTAATGCTCCGTTCTCTCTCGTGGCTGAAAGAATCTCTTGAATTTCACGGCGTCGTGATCGTAAACCATGACCGAGAAGTAGGTACACATGGAATCGAGTTTCTGTGTTTACTGTTGGTTTGTCGTTAACACCCAGGGACGGTTCGTATAGAAGGAAAGCGGCATTAAAACCAGCAATGTTATTGGAGAGCTCATGCATTACTGCTGATACATCTTCACTGCTAGCATGACTCTCATCGAAGTCTTTTTTCTCTAGTAAAGTCCAGTATAGTCGCGCTTGTTCTTCGTAGCGTAAGTGTGCATAAACCGAACCGGTTAGTTTTATTAGTTTGAGAGGCTTGGTTTTAACTAGGTGTTGTATAACTAACTCTCGTTTAGCTTTGTGTTCAATAAGATGAGCAGCCGCTTGGAAAGAGCGAGGTGTGGTAGAAGGCTTCTGAAATGAATCTGTACCAGAGACGATCCCAGCGTAAAGTGCTGTAGCAATGTCTGGCCCTAGGACGTTGGGAGAATGAGCAGATATAAAATCGAATACAACTTCGGCGCATGAACCAGCCGTTATATCCACCAAGTTTACGGTGCCAAACTGTTCGTTGGCAGCGCGGTGATCAATGTTAATTAAAGGAGTGTTGTAGAAAAAGTCAGCGTTCTTTGTAAATGTAGCTCCTAGCTCATCTAGGTCAGTGGCACCAATAACAATAATGGCGTCGTATGGTAATAGGCGCACACTAGTTTCAAGTTGGTCCTTGCTAATAGTAGTATCTAGAGGAAAAGATATATGAATTCTTGTTCCGCCTGAAAGTTGTTTTTGGTGGATGCTTTTAATGGTGTGTGGCCCCACCATATCAATAACTACTTCGGGCTGTTGTGTGGGTTCTGTTTTAATTTGAGAAGAGCCCGCTAAAAACTGAAGGGAGCGAGGAATGTGTGACGCACTTACTTGATCTATAATATGGTCTGAGTCGGTGGCGTTATTTGTCTGCAACGCCAGGCAAAGAGCAATCATAGAAGATAGCGCATCGGGAGAGGCTTTCGCGGGGACGGTAAGAAGAATATTGGTGGCTCGATTAAGTATTGTTGTAGCCTGCTGTATCTCGGATAATGCCATAATTAATACTCACTAATCTTAAAACAATCTTTTTGGGTCTTGGATATTTGTTCAAACATAAATCTAAGTATGTTACCTATATTCTTTTCTAATGGGAACTAAGAATGTGGGGAAAAGTACCTCACCTCCTATAAAACCTGAGCATTTATATTTAAGAATCAAAGTAATTTACATTTTATTATTGTCCTTATTAGCCTTACTCTTGGTTTATGGGTATTAGTGAAATTATAATATTAGGTTTAGTGCAAGGTCTGACAGAGTTTTTGCCAGTTAGCTCCTCTGGCCACCTGGTCGCCGTGCGCTTACTGTTTGGCGTGTCAGATATGGAGGGAAGCGCTTTTGATGCTTTCTTACACCTAGGTACGTTGCTAGCAGTATTAGTATATTATTGGCGTGTTTGGTGGGGCATAACCCGCAGCATTTTTAAGAACGACGTAGAGGGCGCAGATAAACGTCAGTTGGCAGTAAAGTTAGCGCTAGCTACAGTGCCAGCAGCTATTGCCGGATATTTCCTTCAGGACTATATAGCTAACGTGTTTAGGTCAAATACTAGTGTAGCTTTTGGTTTGGGAATAACGGCTGTAATACTTGCCTTCGTCGATTTGTTGGCCAAAAAGCCTAAGGTAACAAAGAGAGCTAGTTTTTCAGATGCTATCTTCATAGGTTTGGCGCAGGTTCTAGCGTTGGTGCCGGGGGTCTCTCGGTCTGGCACCACAATAGCGGCTGGACGATCTAGAGGCCTATCTAGAAAACAAGCAGTAGCTTTTTCCTTTTTACTCTCAGCTCCAATTATTGCCGGGGCGGGTTTGATGAGTGTAGGCTCCATCGTTTCTGGGGGAGCGTTCAGTGTTGGTCAATTAACACTAGGTTTAGCAGTATCGTTTCTTGGAGGACTCACTGCTATACACTTTCTTCTTAAGTTCATTGAGCGGATCTCATTCTTACCATTTACCTTTTACTTATTAGGCTTAGCCGGTGTGTTGATCTACTTTGGTTAAAAGTAAGATAAAAAATATTTAAAGAGATATGTGTGCACAGGAGATTGAAATAAAAAACGTTGAAGCGATGAATAGCTTAGCAGTTGAGCTGAGCGAAAAAATAAAGGCTGGAGATTTTCTATTACTTAATGGAGATTTAGGTGTGGGCAAAACTACTTTCATACAAAGCCTAGCGAAGGCCTTAGGAGTCAAAGAAAGAGTAACCTCCCCCACATATACCGTGGTGGGACAATACGACACGGATAGAAAAGATATAAAGAAACTGGTTCATGTAGATTTATACCGGTTGGAACAAGATGTGGCTGAACAAGATGTGGCAGTAGCTAATATATTAGAGGAAGATAATAAAGACAGAGTAACAGCTATAGAGTGGGCGGATCGATTAAAGGGGGGTGTTCCTGGGCGAGTTTGGGATATAAGATTTAAGCATGGTAAGACACAGGGGGAAAGACTAGCGTCAATTCAACCATGGCCAGAAAACAAAAAATAGCAATCATAGATGCTCACGCCCTAATTCATCGGGCGTATCATGCGTTGCCACCTATGAGTGCTCCTGACGGCACACCAACGAATGCTGTTTACGGATTCACCACGATGATGTTAAAAATGTTTACTGTTTTAAAATCATCACACGTCGTAGCAGCATTTGATGTTAAGGGCCCCACATTTAGGCACAAAGAATTTAAGGCATATAAGGCTCATCGTAAAAAAGCTGATGATGAACTAGTGGTGCAATTTGATTTGGTTCGAGAATTAGTGCGAGCTTTTAATATTCCTGTCATTTCAAAAGAGGGCTATGAGGCTGATGATGTTATTGGCACCCTGGTTAAAAACATAAATGGCGATGTGAAAAAGGTAATTGTAACGGGAGATAAAGATACGTTGCAGTTAATAGACGATAATACTTCCGTCTTTACTTTGCGGCGCGGTATGTCGGACACTGTGTTGTTTGATGAAGCGCTTGTCCAACAGCAATATGGTTTTGCTTCTGACCTCATACCTGACTACAAAGGATTATGTGGTGACCCTTCAGATAATATTCCGGGAGTGAAAGGGATTGGCGAGAAAACTGCCAAGGACTTGGTGGGCCAATATGGTTCGATTGAAAATGTATATAAAAACTTTGAAGAATTATCAACACGAGCCAAGACGCGTCTTGAAGGAAACGAGAAAGAAGCGTTATTTAGTCGGAAGCTAGCGACAATAAAATGTGATGTGCCGATTGAGTTTAAACTAGAGGAAGCAGAGTTGAGTGACTTCGATCCGATGGAAGTGCAGAAAATATTTGCTAAGTTTGGATTTAAAAACCTGATGAGCAGAATTCCAAACAGCTCAACAAAAGAATCGCAGCCTACATTGTTTAAACAACTAGAGCCCGGATCGGCATCAGCGAGTGCAGTCATAAAGTTACCGGAAAATTATCATTTAGTTTCAACGGAGAATGAGAAGAAGAAGCTTAAGGAGAGATTAAAGAAGGAAAAGGTAATTGCGTTTGATACAGAGACAGATAGTTTAGGTGCTAGAAAATTTCCTATTGTAGGAATGAGTATGGCGGTTAAAGAAGAAAAGGGGACGCGGGCATGGTACGTGCCAGTGACACCCGAGACGGTTAAGGAGTGGAAGGAGATATTGGAGGATGAGAATATTGGTAAGGTTGGTCAAAACTTAAAATATGATTATGAGGTGGTGGCTCAGTCGGGCATTGAACTTAAGCCGATTGTTTTTGATACAAAAATTGCCAGTTATTTATTGAATCCAGGATCAAGACAGCACAGCCTCGATTCGTTGGCGCTTGAGGAATTAGGTCATCACAATATCCCCACCACTGATTTAATGGGCAAGGGCAAGAATCAGATTCTTATGAGCGCCGTGCCTTTAGAACAAATGGTGCCATACGCTTGTGAGGATGCAGACATAACTTGGCAGCTGTATGAAATATTTAAGGAAAGGATTGAGAAGGCTGATTTAACGCGAGTACTTGAAGAGTTGGAGTTACCATTAATAACCGTGTTGGCTGGAATAGAGATGGCTGGGGTAAAGATTGACAAGGAGGCATTAAAAAAACTTCAGGGTACTGTCGAGAAGAAGCTTGATATTTTACGGAAGAATATATGGAAAGCAGCTGGAGAGGAATTTAATATAAATTCGACTCAGCAATTACGCGTAGTGTTGTATGAGAAATTGAAGTTGCCGACAGAGGGGATATCTAAAACACAGTCGGGTTATTCAACGGCGGCAGCGGAGCTGGATAAACTTGAGGGTAAACATGAAATAATATCTTTCCTTGGCAACTATAGGGAACTGTCTAAACTACTTAGCACTTACATTAAGACATTACCTGAAATGGCAGATGAGAAGACGGGTAGAGTTTATGCTTGGTTTAATCAAGCAGTGACCGCGACGGGGCGTTTAAGTTCTAGCGACCCTAATTTGCAGAACATTCCGATTCGAACTGACTTAGGCAAAGAAATTAGAGCTGCTTTTGTGGCGGAGCGTGGGCACGTGTTAGTAAAAGCAGATTATGCACAGGTGGAGCTGAGAATAGCGGCCCATTTGTCGCAAGACGAAAAGATGATAAATGCTTTTCGAGCTGGTGAGGATATTCACAGCTCAACAGCGGCTTGGGTGCATGGAGTAGATCAGGAGCAAGTTACAAGTAAAATGCGGCGCGCGGCTAAGTCACTAAACTTTGGTGTGTTGTACGGAATGGGACCAAACAGGTTTGCGCAGGAGGCGGATGTGTCGCGGGAAGAAGCGAGGTCATTTATTGAACGATACAAAGAGCAGTATGCTGGTGTTACAAAATTTATTGAAGAAACAATAAGGCAAACCCAAGAGCAGGGATACATTGAAACGCTTATGGGAAGACGCCGACATTTACCTGAGATCAATTCACGTAATCCCTCCATAAGGGCAGCCGCCGAAAGAGCCGCATATAACTTTCCTATCCAAGGAGCTGCGGCCGACATATTAAAGGTAGCCATGGTGAATCTGGCACAACGTATACGAAAAGATTTTAAGGACACACAAATAGTTCTAACTGTGCACGATGAATTGGTTTGTGAGGTGCCGACAAAACAAACAGAAGAATTCGCGCGTGCGATTAAAGAGGTTATGGAAGGAGCATATAAGCTGGATGTGCCAATGACTGTCGACGTGGAAATAGGGAGTAATTGGCGGGATATGGAGAGTTAAAACCAAACATCATAGTTTGACAGGGTTATGAAGAGTGTCTACGGTTTATTGTTGTAGCTAAAGTCAACTTGACGTGCAAAACACCGCTTCTTATTCTTCACTACAGGTCCATTGTAGGCCTTTTCCTATTTTTGTCTGCACTTTTCACACGGAGGAAGCGAAAATGTACAACACCATTGATGACCCACAAGTAATGAAAGTTTGGGCAACAGTTTTCGTAGGCGAAGCGATTGGTGTCAGGGTTGGAGACATTGCAATGCTATGTAACTTCTCGAGAAACGCTGCCGAATGTGCCTTGAAATATCTTGTCGATCAAGGGTTCTTGCAGTATCGTCTTCAGCAAGTCGGCACCGGCGGTAATCAAGAAAGGTTTTATCAGGTGTGTCCTAACAGTGCGGTTCTCAATAGGAAAGAACATTAGTACTCTCGCAAGCCAAAATAGCCCCAAGTAGCTTTTTAAGTGAACGGGGTTTTTCTATTACCAAAGCGCATTGACAAACAATAACTTCTATACCACTATGAATCCCTGTTCATTACCAATTTCTCACCTTCCAATCAACGGAGCGTGTTATGACTCAATGGTATTACGAAGCAAGTGGAGAGCAACACGGACCCATTAGTTCCTCACAACTCAAGCAACTCGCCATCTCTGGACTACTCAAACCGACTGATCTCGTTTGGCGTGAAGGCATGTTAGAGTGGTTGCCTGCTTCTAGAATAATAGGGTTGTTTAGTAACAGCCCAAAACAAAAACAACCCCCAGCACCAGCAGTCAATGTTATAGCTCCACCAGTAATAGTTGATATCAAGAAGCCTAGTTATCCCACGCAAAGTAACTTTAGGCGTAGGAAAAAGAAAACACACAAGCTAGGAAAATCGATACTATCATTAGGGGTAATAGCTCTAGGCTTAGTCTTAACTTTAGGCGGAGTTTTCTCGATCCTTTTCGCTATTACGGTCAGAGATGGCGCGCCAAGACGCATGCGGGCACTGATCATCAGTATAGAAAGCAAAGAAGAAAATGCCGAGATAAAGAAGAAGGGCGAAAAAATGAATCTAGCTGATAGATTAACTGTCCTCGGCAATACGTCAGGCATGACAGAAGACAGTATAGAGGAAGACCGCACTAAGCTGCAGGCTCACAAAATGATGTTAAAAGCTGGAGCTATTCATTATTTTGGCGGAATTGTTGCAGTCGTTTTGGGCCCAGTCTTTATGCTTAGTGGCATAGGTATATTCCTTATTGTCATCAGCAGATCTGATTAGGAACAATACACGAAGACTATCCGCCACATTCTTTCAGAATACCCCCCCCCTAGCAGCAATATTGCGCGAAGGGGGATTTTTATTTTTTACAGGAAAGAAGTAATTATTATTTTATAAACCATTGCCTATCCAAAGAGCGGCGGCTGATATGCTAAAGATAACCAGGGTGAATTTGGTGCAGCGTATACAAAAAAAAGATTTTAAGCCACCCAGCTACTAATTAAAATATTCTAAGAAGAACCCTCAAGACAAGCATTAAAAACGCTAATTTGTTGGTTGATGGTTTTCACCAGAGCAGATATTTCCCCGTTTAGTTTATCAAACTTAACGACCTTTATATTATATGCAGAGCGCTGGTCGTTTTGTTCCTGGATAAGCTGCTCCTGTTGGTCTTGCTTATTCACCGCTTGTTGCACCAGCGCCTCTCCTTCTTGTTGAAGTTTCTGTCCCTTCTCTTGAATATTAGTAGCTTCCTCCACCGCGCCTTCCGCCATCAACTCATTACCTTGTTTAACGAGATTATTGCCCTGTTCAATTTTCATATTTCCAGCATCGGCTAGCTGAGATATTTCAGTAGAAATATTGTCTAACTCGGTATCTGTGCTGTTGAAGGTATCTTTTTTGTTGTCTAGCTCCAGAGAAAGAGTGTCCAACGCTAGCTTTTTTTGATCAAAGGTTCTTTGCGAACTTGAATCTGGTTCGGGGCAAGCGCTGGCCGGAAGTCCAAAAGTTTGTACGGCTAGCCACGTGTCATGACCTTCATACTTTCCCTGGCCGACTGCTATGCCAATCTCAGAAAATCCCGAATTTACAATATTCTCTCGGTGACCAGGACTATCCATCCAGGCTTGGACAATATCCGCATCGTCTTGGAAATTTCCGAGAGCGAGGTTTTCTCCTACCCTCACATATTTATACCCAACACTTTCTGCTAAGTTGGCCGGGCCGACACCAGTAGGGGAGACATGCTCAAAATATTGTTTAGTAAACATATCCTCTACTTTTGCCTGCGCTGCTTTGTTGAGTGTCTTGTTTAATGTAAGTTTGTCAGCTTTTTCAGTAGAGCGATGCTTATTTGTTTCCTGAAGAATGCCATTAATTGTAAGTGCACCGGCGCGGTTAGTTAGCGAACCTGTAAGTGGGGGTGGCGCTAAAACTTCCTTTTGTATTTTAGTAAGGAGGATATTGGTGGAATTGCTATTAGGTAGAAGTTGAGACACGTTATCCAGATCCTGTGGTGAAGCGATGTAAAAAAACATCATTGCGGACAAGCCGACAAATAAGAAGAAAAGCCAAATAAAGAAGGAGCGCATGTTTTTATTATATAGGTATTTAGTTATTCGCAATTTTTATTTCTTCATGACTGCTGGTGATGAACTATTATTTCAGGTTTATTATTGTGTGCATCTTGTATCTAATTAAGCAATAAAAAAGGCAGTGACTGTGCTATGTGCAGTGGAAAATAAAGAAGGATAATCAATGGCTATTAACTTACAGTAACCCCTTGTCATTAGTGTTAGTGATAAGGGGTTTTTTAGTTGACGAAATTAAGTTAATGGGATATATTTGCGGGTGCTAAATTTACATACAAAAGATTACTTAAGCGAGCAAGTTAGGCATAATAATAGCTATACTGAGCGTAAAATACAAGACGCTGACAACATAGATGGCTTGTCTATTATTATTCCAACACTGAACGAGGAAGGTAATGTCAAGGAGCTGGTTGAGCGTATTGATAAAGCGCTGGCTGGCCAGGAGTTTCCTTATGAATTAATTTTTATCGATGATCATTCAGAAGATGCTACATGTAGAGAGTTAGAAGGGTTACTTGGTCTCTATCCTATAACTGTTCAACTTAAGTGCGGTGAGCGTGGTAAGGCCTATTCGTTACTAGAAGGATTTGAATTAGCGAAGTATGGCTTGCTAGCAATAATTGATGCTGATTTACAATATCCACCGGAAGCTTTAGAGGAAATGATAGATAAGATAAGGGCTGGTAATAATGTAGTCGTAGCTAATCGAAGAGTGCATAAAGAACCAATGTTACGTTCATTTTTCAGTAAGACGTTTACATTAATTTTTACTAGGTTATTGCATGGTTTTAAGTGTGATGTGCAAGCTGGTTTAAAAATGTTTCGCAGACAGGTTTTAGATGAGATGGATATTAAGCCGACTGCTTGGACCTTTGATTTAGCTTTTCTTATTAATGCGCGTGCTTGTGGTCATAAAATAGAAAGTGTTGATATTGTTTTTAACGAGCGGACGAGAGGTGATTCAAAAGTTAAGGTAGCACGGGCTTCTTTTGAAATTGGTCTTAATGCACTGGTTTTTAAATTGAAGAAGGTTAGGCCAGTGGCCATTGCGCCTCTATCAGCTTCTTCCATGATTGGAGCGGGAGTAATAAAGCAGGGACAGCGTTTTATTACACACACCACGCTTGATAGCACTATGTCGGCCTTAAGCACCTTCACTGGCGGGCAGAAAGTATTTTTTCTATTCGGTAGCACAGTGGTTTTATTAGGGTTGTTATTTTGGCCTCTACTGGCAGTGATTGTTGTGCTGGCTTGCATAACAATGATTTATTTTATTGATGGGGTCTTTAATCTTTATTTAGTAAAAAAGAGCCTTACCACTGAACCAGCTATCGCATTTAGCGATGAAGAACTTGCTGCTGTGGATGACGAGATATTGCCTGTTTACACTATATTGTGCCCATTATTTCGGGAGGCCAATATAATTGGTGGTTTTGTGGATGCGTTGGAGAAGTTTGATTACCCAAAGAGCAAACTAGATGTTCTGTTACTGCTTGAGGAGAATGATGAAGAAACTATTACCGCAGCTAACGCACTTGATTTGCCACCATATGTAAGAGTTATAATAGTGCCTGATTCAAAGCCGAAGACTAAGCCCAAGGCATGTAATTATGGGTTGGGTTTTGCGCGCGGGGAGTTTGTGGTGATCTATGATGCCGAAGATATTCCAGATCCACAACAGTTAAAAAAAGCTTATTTAGCTTGGCAGCGAGTACCTAGCCACGTGAGGTGTCTTCAGGCGAAGCTTAATTACTTTAATAGTGAGCAAAATTTAATGACGAGATTCTTTACTGCTGAGTATTCGACCTGGTTTGATGTCATGTTGCCTGGTATGCAGAGCTTAAATACAAGTATTCCGTTAGGCGGAACAAGCAATCATTTTAAAACAGCTGATCTTAAAGAGCTAGAAGGTTGGGATCCATTTAATGTTACTGAGGACTGTGATTTAGGAACGAGATTATTTAAGCGAGGGTATCGTTGTGCCATCATTGAGTCGGTTACATTAGAGGAGGCAAATAGTCAGGTTGGAAATTGGATTCGACAACGTTCTCGTTGGTTGAAAGGTTATATGCAGACTTATCTGGTGCACATGAGGCATCCGGTAGAATTTGTGCGACAACATGGTTGGCATGCCTTTGCTTTTCAGCTCATTGTTGGTGGAAAGGTTGCCTTTATGGTGATTAACCCTCTAATGTGGTTGGCTACCATTAGTTACTTTGCGGCATATGCTGTTGTGGGACCGACGATAGAAGCAATTTATCCAGGACCGATACTGTTATTAGGGGTTTTCTCTTTGATCTTTGGAAACTTTCTATATTTATATTATTACATGATCGGTTGTGCGGCACGGGGGCATTGGCAGTTGATCAAATATATCTATTTAATGCCTTTCTACTGGATACTAACTAGCGTTGCTGCTTACATGGCTTTTTATCAACTATTAACCCGGCCTCATTATTGGGAGAAAACAAGACACGGGTTAAGTCAAAAGCCGACAGACGAGCAAGCGAATGAAATAGTTGATCCGTTGGTGGATCTAGAATTAGCGCCATCGCCAGTTGCAAGACGTACAAAACTGTATTCACAAGGAGGTCTATTGTTGGGCGCGATGATTGTGTCTAACGGTATAAATTTTGCTTTTAATGCTTATTTAGGCCGAGTCTTAAGTTTTTCTGAGATTGGTTTAGTGGTCTTTATAAATACTTTGTGGCAGGTAGCTTTGTTAATGCTAGGAGCATTGAGCTCAACGGTGAATCATCGTGCAGCTTTCTTGGTGGCAGATAAAAAATTATCGGAAGCCGTTACTTTTTGGAAATCAACTTCGCGCATGGCTATGGTGGTTGTGGCAGTGCTGACTGGAGTATGGCTATTGTCGACAGGTTTACTTGCTGATTTTTTCAATCTGCCTAATGCCAAGTCCTTGTTGTTGTTTTCACCAATCTTAACATTTGGGGTTATTGCTTACATGAATCGAGGGTGGCTACATGGCAACCTTCGTTTTGGTGCGATAGCTACGTTATTTATATTAGAGTCTGGTAGCAAGCTTTTAATAGCAGTAGCTTTGGTCTTATCTGGTTTGTCGGAATTGGCTTACCTGGCGATCCCACTTTCGGTAGCCGTGGTTGCAGTCGCTTCACTTGTTATGACCAGGCAGAACAAGTCAAAAGTAGTCGCTACTGAATTAACCCAGTTTCCTCGTAGATTTTTCTTAGCATCATTATTGGCTGGTGCGTCAGCGGTAACTTTTTTGAACTTGGATGTGGTACTAGCCCAGCATTTCTTAGAACCTGATTTATCTGGGCAATATGCATTACTGTCTCTAGTAGGAAAAATGATTTATTTCATGGGCGCGTTGCCAAACGTTTTCATGATTACGTTAGTGAGTCGGTATGAGGGATTGCGACGTAATCCGGCAGTTGTGTTTAGGTACTTGTTAATTAGCACGACGTTATTAACAGGCTTAGGGTTTGTGTTGTTTGGTCTACTGGGCCCACTTAGTGTGCCTTATTTATTGGGGGCAAAGGCAGTAGCTATTGTTCCATTGCTCTGGGCTTACACGTTGGCTATTAGCTTATTTACAATCACAAACTCCATTGTTACATACCATTTAGCGCGTAAGAATTATTCGTTTACGATACTCGCATTGCTGGTATCACTTTTGATGATAGTTGGTATTTGGTACTCACATAGTGCTATCAGCGATATAGTTAACGTCATTTTTAATGTCAGTCTAATTGGATTTATTACTGTGACTACACTTCATCTATTTAATGCGGTGCGTAGTTTAGTACAGCCAAAACCTAAGAGTGAGCAGACTAGAATTCTCATTTTTAACTGGAGAGACTTACGTCATTCGATGGCAGGTGGGGCTGAGGTTTATATTCAACGCATGGCACAAGAGTGGGTGACGATGGGCTATCAGATAACATTGTTTTGTGGGAATGATGGTCAATCACCGAGACGAGAGACAGTTAACGGAGTAGAGGTTGTGCGTCGGGGAGGTTCTTACTCAGTTTATGTTTGGGCTATAATTTATTACTTGTTTAAGTTTAGGCGTCAGTGTGATGTCATTGTTGATTGTCACAATGGTATTCCGTTTTTTACGCCGTTGTATACACAAAAACCAGTTGTGTGTTTGATGCACCATGTTCATCAGGAAGTTTTTCGTCGCTCTTTAAGTAGACCATTAGCGACATTGGCTCGTTGGTTGGAGCGTGTGGCCATGCCTTGGGTGTATAGACAGGTGTCATTTATTACTATTTCGCAGTCAAGTAAACAGGGGATGGAAGAACTTGGTGTGGGGCGGGGGGGTATTCAAATAGTGCACCCGGGAGTTGATTTAGATAACTTAGCGGTGGGGGCTAAAAGTCGTAACCCACTGGTATTATATCTGGGCAGGTTAGCGCCATATAAGTCGGTTGATATTTTGTTGGAAGCGTTTAAGATAGTTTTGAGAAAATGTCCGGAAGCAAGTTTGGTTATAGCGGGTAGTGGTGAAGATGAACAACGATTGCGTGCGGTAGCAAAGCAGTTGCAGTTGGGACAGAGGGTAATTTTTGCCGGTAGCGTTACCGAAGTGCAAAAAGCTCAATTGTTGAGACGGGCTTGGGTGATGGCTAATCCGTCATTTATGGAAGGGTGGGGTATTACCACTATTGAGGCCAATGCCAGCGGTACGCCGACCGTGGCATCGGATGTCGCCGGATTACGTGATTCGATTAGAAATCAACAGACGGGTTTACTGGTTCCTTATGGAGATATCCGTGCACTGGCTCACAGTTTGCAGGCTTTACTGTTGAATCGTCATTTACGGAAGCGATTGAGCGCGAAGGCCCTGATTTGGGCTCAGCAATTTAGTTTTGAAAAGAGTAGCCGGGAATTTCTGGCGATATTGAATACCGAGCTGGGACGAACGAGATCTTCGTTCTTTGGCAGACGAGGCAGGTTTTGGCATTTTGGTGTATCGATATTCAGGGCGCCGAGGTTGGTTTTTAACATAAAACGATTTAGACAAGCCGAGGCAGGTAGTTTGAGTAATGAATCATAATATGAAAAAAGTTTCTACATATAGGGTTGGTATAATTGGTGCCGGGTTTATATCCCGTGGTTTAGCTATGGCGCTTGAGGAATCACCTCACTTTATGGTTAGTGCTGTGTTGACGCGCAGAGATCCAGAGACGCTGGGAGATATGCCTGTGTCGCGAGAAATTATTACAAATAGCATAGATCATCTAGTGTCGGTTAGCGACATAGTAGTCGAGTGCACTGGTGATGTGATTCACGGGACAGTTATGATTGAGCACGTATTATCGGCAGGGTTACCGGTAGTCACCATGAATTCTGAATTACAATTGGTGAGCGGTACTATGTTGGCCCGACAAGGCACGTTAATTGAAGCGGAAGGGGACCAGCCTGGGTCATTAGCAGCTCTTGATATGGAGGTTAGGGAAATGGGCTTTACGCCGTTGGTCTATGGCAATATAAAACGGTTTTTAAACCTGACTCCTACTAAGGATGAGATGGAGTATTGGGCGAAAAGGCAAGGCATTTCACTTACCCAAGTGACATCGTTTACAGACGGAACTAAGGTACAAATTGAGCAGGCTTTAGTGGCAAATGGTTTGGGAGCAACCATCACGCGCCGTAACTTATCTGGTCCGTCGTGCGCTGCCGTTGAGGATGGCGCGCATAGGCTAGGAGAAATGGCAGAGGCACTAGGTCAGCCAATTAGTGACTATATATTATCTCCAACTGCACCGGCGGGAGTGTTTATTGTTGGTAAGCATTCAGGTAAACAAAAAGCGTATTTAGAATATTTAAAGTTGGGTAAGGGGCCACATTACGTTATTACTCGGCCGTACCATTTATGTCATCTGGAAATTCCAAAGACGTTGCTTAAAATTTTATCAGGAGACTTGTCTTATTCGTTTAATAATGGACAACACCCGACTGTGCAAGTGCTAGCGATACCAAAGCGAGACATAAAAGCTGGTGAGTTTTTAGGAAGAGGTTTAGGCAGCTTTGACGTGCGAGGGGAAGCGGCGAAAATTAAAGATTATCCGCAAGGTGTGCCAATTGGTTTATTGCAAGAAGCAACTTTTGTTCGACCAGTGTCGGCCGGACAGGTGGTAAAATTTGATGATGTAGTATTGCCGAAGACTCGGGCTTTAGAGATGTGGCAACAAACAGTCGCGGAAATTAGTGGTCAGTCTAAAATAGAATCGTCAAAAAAGAAGCAAAAAATTAATACGCATAAGCCTAAACTAAAGACGGTAACTATTGGTATTCCAGCTCATAATGAGGAGGCAAATATTGCACAGGTCTTAAAATCAATTATTAACCAACGGTCTGGTACTTATTTACTGGAAAAAATAATTGTTTTGTGTGACGGCTGTAGCGATGAGACGGAGTTGAGAGCACGGGATTTTGCGAGACATTATCCGATTATTGAGGTTACGGGAGGACGTAAACGGTTGGGTAAAGCGGTTAGGTTGAATGAATTAAAGCAAGCTAACACTAGTGACATAGTGATTAATTTTGATGCAGATGTGGTGTTAAGAGACTATACGGTAATTGAGAAGTTGGTTGGTGGGTTTAGTGAAGATGGAGTAGTAGCGGTGTCCGGTAATAATCGACCTGTCGAAGTTCAAGGTTTAGTCGCTAAAACGATTCGGGCTGGTGATCAGCTTTGGTACCGAGTGCGCAAGGATTACCATCGGGGCAATAATCTTTACAATAGTGCTGGCTGCGCAATGGCCTTGTCTAAGGATTTTGCAGATTCTTGGCGTTTCCCAGTAGGGTTAGTGGCTGATCAACAATTTGTGTATTTCAAAGTGATGGCAGACAAAAAGAAATTTCGTTTTGTTGAAGACGCGGTAGTTTGGTACCAGACACCAAACTCTATAAGTGCTTTATCGCTTCAGGCGGGTCGGTCATTAAATGAGAAAGATCAAACAATGCAGTATTTTAGTGATGATTTATTGCCGGAGTATGATATTCCAGTGAGTTATAAGGTAAAGGCGATTGTGCGTAGTTTGGTTGCTCAACCGTTATACACGAGCCTTACGTTGATGCTACAGGTTTGGTTACGGTTAAAACCGGTTCACCAGGGAGTGTTGTATCAGAATGGATTATGGGAAATGGTTGACTCAACTAAGAAAATAACATTTTAAATATGAGTTTATATTTAGCACAATCTATTTGTAAAAGACTTGCTCAAGTGGCGATCGGGCTTGAAAAAGAATTAGGTGTAAAGGTGCGTTATTTTGCTTATCCCAAAGGGATGGTGACTCCGGTTGCCGTTAAGGCATGTCAAAAGACTGGTTACGAAGCAGCTTTTTTAGCCTCACCTGGTAAAATTAAGCATAAGATTAATTCCTTTGCTTTGCCGCGTATATTAGTTGAGAGACCACATACCTTTACTGATTTTCGCGCGTTGCTTACCGGTATTGGCCAGCGTTATCTGCGCTATAAATTATTATTAACTTAAATGCTATGACTAGTATAAAGACGCAACAACCAAATTTTACTGTTTGTATCCCAACTTATTATGGAGGCCCATCATTGGTGCGGGCTGTGGAGAGTATTCGTCGTAGTCGTGACGTTGGACCATTTAGAATTATAGTGGCGATTGATGGTAATCCATTAGCGGAAGATATTACTAGGCAATTAGAGGAGTTAGATGTGGAGATTGTGTTTAGTGCCAAGCGTGGTGGGCAAGTGGCGCGTATTAAGCAAATGGTTGCAATGGTAGATACAGAGCTTACTGTGTTGACGCAAGATGATATTAATTTTGATAAGGAGGCGCTTGGTTTAATAATTAGTGCTTTAGCTGATAAGAAAGTCACGATGATTGGAGTGAGGGTAGTATCGGTAAAAGCGACAACCTTTTTTGAATCAATTATTGCAGTGGGTGTACGCTTAACTCGACAAATAGGTCAGCAGTGGAGAGTGGCAGATAATTTTTTACTGGCAAGTGGTCGTTGTTTGGCCTTTCGTACGAATACTATCAAAAAGTTTGAATTGCCAGATGAGGTAATTAATTCAGATGCGCTTATGTATTTTGAGAATCGACGGCTGAAGGGTGTTTTCCGTTATGTAGATGAAGCAATTGTCTATAACCGCAGTCCATTGCACTTAAAGGAACATGTTAAGCAAGCCAAAAAATTTGAATATTCTCAGATGGAGCTGACTCGTTACTTTAGTGCGGAAATTGCCAAGGAGTATGAAGTCCCCTTTACCGGTATTGTTCGTGCCGTATTGGCTGAGTTTTGGTGTCACCCTTTCGCGATGTTGCTGTATAGCAGTATTCATATATATACAAAATGGCAGAAGAACGAATTTACAGGATCAAAGTCTGGTTTCTGGGAAACAGATGTATCAACTAAGCGGGTTAAATAACAATAATGACTAAGAAAATTTCAGTTTCAGTAGGCATCCCAGCTTACAATGAGGAGCAGAACATTAAGCAGTTGTTGACTGCTTTATTACGTCAAAAACAAGAAGGTTTTGTGTTGCGAGAGATTGTTGTGGTGTCCGACGGGAGCACTGATGGGACAGAAGAGCAAGTACGGTTAGTATCAGATCCACGAATTAGGCTTATCTCTTTAAGTGAGAACACAGGACTTGCGCTAGCCCAGAATAAAATTCTTGATACGGTAACTGGTGATGTGTTGGTGTTGCTTGATGCTGATATTATACCGGGCAATCAAAATTTACTGCGAGAAATTATTAAGCCGTTTCAAATTAATGCACAACTTGGCATGATCGGTGCCGATACCGTTAGCGCTTACTCTGGTAGTTGGTTTGAATCGGTCATCGAATTTAGTCATGACTTTAAGCAACGAATCTATAAGAGAATTAATAGTGGCGACACAATTTACTTATGTCATGGTCGAGCGCGTGCTTTCGTGCGTGCATTTTATTCAGAGCTGCGATGGCCAGCAGTAAATGCTGAGGATGCTTATTCCTATCTGACTTGTAAGCAGGCTGGATTTCAATTTGAATTTGCTCCCTTGGCGTGTGTTGTCTTTAGGTCACCGGGTACGTTTTTTGACTATGCCAAACAAAGTCATCGTTTTCACTTGGGTAAAGTGCGATTGAGCCAATTATTTCCGTCACGTTTAGTTAAAAATAGTTTCTATATTCCAATAAGAGCGTGGTTGTCTGTGTTGGTTTGGGCTTGTTTGAGACATCCATTGTTAATAACTAACTATATATTGATAGTAGTCGTCACCCGTTTTTACAAGCAATGGATGCGACCAGTGAAGCATGGCACATATGAAATATCTAAATCTTCAAAAATAGTCGTACGATCATGAAGAAAGTGTCTATGAATAAGCAAAAAATAATTACTATAAGCTTAGTTGTTTTAACGGTAGTGATACTGGCGGCTGCGTTGCGTGGTTTGCCGGGAAATCCATCCAGTGAAGAACTGAATGGGGTGTGGTCGATAGAAGGCAGTCCATTGGAGACGTCGAATGAGCGAGGACGATTTGCTCTAACTTATTCAATTATTGAAAATAAGTCATTAATGCTGGCGGTGCCTTTGGCGCGTTTTTCTACTCCCGACCTAGCTACGGTGAATGCTAAATACGTTTCGTTATTTCCTCCTGGGGTTTCTTTTCTTATTATTCCCGGTTATTTGATCGGTAAACTTATTGGCGCGTCACAAATTGGAGCGTATGTTGTGGTGTCTTTGTTTGCAGTTCTTAATTTATTTTTAATAAGGTCACTTGCTATTCGTTTAGGTGCTCACCCGTTGGCGGCTAATCTTGGTGGTTTCGCTTTTTTGTTTGCGACACCTGCTTTTTCGTATGGGGTGTCTTTGTACCAGCATCATTTTTCTGTTTTTCTGATTTTATTTAGTTTATATATGTTGCTACGTTGGAATAATTTATGGTCGCTCACGGTAGTTTGGTTTTTGTGTGGGTTGTCAGTTATAGTTGATAATCCTAATTTCTTTATGATGCTTCCGATCGCTTTGTTTGCACTAAGCAGAATTATCTGGATAGCAAGGGATAGAGATTGGTTTAGTTTGACTGTTCGCTATGTCGCCTTGATTACACTCGGTTCTGTTTTAGTTCCGGCAATTTTCTTTGCCTGGTATAACCTAGCGGCACATGGAAGTCCTTGGCAGCTGTCGGGAACGCTGGAGAGAGTTTTGACAATTGATGAGAATGGTCAAACAATTGATCTCGACGCCAAAGAGGCTTTAGTAGGGAATAGTGCCGAGCAAGATGTTGATGTTGTAAGAAAAAAGACAGCGGTGGGTTTCTTCGCCACTCGTAATATGTTGAACGGTTTGTATATTCATACGATAAGTCTTGATCGAGGGGTTTTGTGGTTTACGCCAGTAATTTTATTGGGAGTTTTTGGTTTATCATTTACTGATCGCACTAAGGCGCGAATCGGGGCTTTGCTGGTTTCAATAATCGGTGTCAACGTAGTCCTGTATTCTATGTGGGGCGATCCGTGGGGTGGTTGGGCGTTTGGTTCACGGTATATGATTCCCACGTACGCGATGTTGGCGATTGGTTTGGCAGTGACTTTAAGTCGATGGCGGGGAAAACGGGTATTATTAGTTGTTTTTCTGGGTTTGTTTTGTTATTCGGCTTGGGTGAATTCTTTGGGGGCAATTACCTCAAACTCTAATCCGCCTGAGATGGAAGCATTGGCATTGGAAGAGTTAACTGGGCAGGAACAAAAATATACTTATGCGCGTAATTTTGATTACTTAATCAGTAATCAATCTAAATCATTGGTGTGGCAGACGGTGGCCCGGAAGTATGTTTCGGCTACAACTTACCACTGGTTACTGACGAGTATAATTCTTGTGATAGCGGCGGTAATCACGTATGGGTTGGCATCTTCTAAACCCCTTACTAAGGAGGGCATTCTATGAACCGTGAAGCATTTATTATAAGTCTGCGGTGGCCGACCTCGGTACTGGCAAGAATTCAGATCTGGATTGAGAAATATGCAATCTTGATATTGATCTTGATATTAAGTGTCATTTCGATAGCCAGCTATATTCATTATTACAATAATGGTTTGGGGTTAGCCTATAATGATGCTCGTTCTCATCTTGATATCGGTCGCCGAGTAGTTGAAGGGTTGAAGCCAGGTGTTGATCAGCTAGGTAGTGTATGGTTGCCGTTGACGCATGTGTTGATGGCACTGACTATTTGGAACGATTTTATGTGGCATTCCGGTTTGGCCGGAGCGATATGGTCGATGATGGCTTTTGTGGGAACCGGAGTGTTGGTTTATTTATTTTTGAAACGGTTAAAGATAGGGTTACTGGGGCGATTCATTGGAGTGTTTGTTTTTATTGCTAACATTAATATTCTGTATTTACAGTCAACGGCTATGACCGAGTTGGTGTTATTAGTGACGATGACAGCTGGCGCCTATCAGTTGCTAATATGGAGCCAAAATCAGAAGTATGTTCATCTGGTGGGAGCCGCTTTTTGGATTATGTTGTCGACTTTAGTTCGTTATGACGGCTGGTTTTTATTGGCTATGGCTACAGCTATCATTGCGTTGTATTCTTGGAGGCGCTGGAGTTATGGTCGACTTGAAGGAACAGTAGTTATGTTTGTGACGTTAGCAAGTTTGGGTGTGGGGTTATGGCTGATATGGAATTTGATAATTTTTGGTGATCCGTTATTTTTCGCTTTTGGTGAGTATTCAGCACACAGCCAACAACAACAGCTGGAAGAAGCGGGAGACTTAGGCACCAAGGGAAATTGGTTGTTTTCGTTACGAGTATATTTCTACGCACTAGTCTATAACTCAGGTGCCTTGCCAGTGCTGCTTGGCGCCATTGGAGCTATTGTGCTGTGGCTAGATAAGCGAGTGCCCCCTGGTGTGCGATTGGTAACGACAGTTTTATTTGCGCCATTGCTATTTAATATATTAGCATTGTATTTAGGACACTCAGTTCTGTCTGTTCAGGGTTTATCAGGTGATGCTTGGTTTAACGTACGTTATGGAGTGATGATGATGCCGTCGGTGGCTATCTTTATTGGTTATTTAGCGCATCGGGTTAGCACTCTAAGAATTCCAATAATTGGTTTATTGCTAATGACTGCCTTTTTTACTTTTAGTAGCGTGGATGCTGTTACGGTTGACGATGCTTTGTTTGGATCGAGTCAAAAAAATGTTTCAGAGGTTAGTGGTTGGTTGAAAGATAATACTACTGATCAACCGGGCTTTGTGTTAATTTCGGCAGCGTCACACGATGCCGTTATCTTTTCTTCTGGCTTGCCAATGAAGAAGTTTATTCATGAGGGTACGGGTTTGTACTGGGAAAAGGCGACTACGGAGCCAGAGAAGTGGGCGCGTTGGATTGTGGTGCGAACGCATTCTGAGAATGATTCAACGTGGCGATTAATCAAGGATGCGAGTGGTTTACAGCGGTATGATTTAGTCGCTGAAGATCAATTTGCAGATGTTTATCAATTGCAGGCAGAATACTTAAATGAAGTTGAAACAAAGCCGTCTTTGGGCAAGCAAAAATAAACCATTGCAACTATTGCTAATGGGTGGAGTCGCAGTCGGTGTGCTAGCGATTTATGTGGTGCCTTGTTTTGCTACAGAGCCGGTGTCTTTATGGTCTGTACAGTCCATCGATACAGTTAAGTATTCCCGTGATTTAAGTCGGGAAAAGGTTAATGACCCATCCTTTGATGGCGTAATTGAGCAGCAGGTAGCAGCGATAGCGAAAACGGGGGCGACACATATATCTATTGGTACGCCATATGACGAAGAGTTTTGGTTGATGACGGAGAGGTGGGTTGAGGCGGCGCGCCGACATAATTTAAATGTTTGGTTCAGGGGTAATTGGTCTGGTTGGGAGGAGTGGTTTGGTTATGATGCAATTGATCGAGTGGCTCACATACAAAAGACTGATGAGCTAATTCGTAATCATAAACAGTGGTTTAGTGATGGTGATATTTTTACGGCGTGTCCGGAGTGTGAGAATGGTGGACCGGGTGACCCTAGACGAACGGGTGATGTAGCTGGTCATCGTCAATTTTTGATAGAAGAATATTTGGTTACACAGCAAGCCTTCGATGATATTGATCGAAAAGTGCGGTCAAATTTTAATTCGATGAATGATGATGTGGCTCGTTTGATTATGGACAGAAAAACGACAACCGCTTTAGGAGGGGTGGTTACGGTTGATCATTATGTGGTGACTCCAAAGCAATTGGTTAAGGACCTTATATCATTAGGAGAGCAAAGTGGTGGGCAGGTAGTCTTGGGTGAATTTGGGGTACCGATTGTAGATATTCATGGAAAAATGTCTAGTCAAGAACAGTCTGATTGGATTGAACAGGCGTTACAGGATCTGGCACAAGTGCCAAATTTACTGGGAGTCAATTATTGGTCGAGTGTAGGTGGCACAACTCAATTATGGGATAGTGATGGTGAGGCCAGGCAAGCAGTAGACATCTTAGAAAGTTACTATAAGCCAACTACAGTAAGTGGAGTAGTGTTAGATGAATTGGGTTTGACGGTTGTAAATGTTGTCGTGAGAAGCGCCTCTCATCATACTATAACCAATAGGCGGGGGGAGTGGAGATTACCGATGATTGGGCCGGCAGCAGAACAAATTAATTTTTCAGCAGTGGGTTACGGTGACAAACAGATAACTGCGAATGAGCCTAAAAGTGACGTAGAGGTAACCTTAGTTAAACTCAAACAAAGTTGGTTGTATCGTGTGCTAAAATCTTCGCGTTTGTTTATTAATCGTTTGTTGGGGTGATAGTCCAGTGCTATAGGTATTACAAATAAGCACAAAGAGGGGGAGTATATTTTGTGAAGGTTAAGAGTGTGGTGTTTTTGGGTGTGCTTTTCGTTACCGGGTCAGATTAATACAGGAGGCCATTAATAAGGGAACCAATAGTGGTAAACAAAGACCGGACAGCAGCTTTAATAGATAGCCCAGAAGATGGGAAAGTTGTTAGTGTGCCAGCAACGGTTGGTGTAGGAGGTGTTAATACTTCAGTTTGGGTACCTAGTACTTTTGGAGTAACAGTTGCTTCTGGTTCTGGGTCTGGTCCAATACAACAATCAGTTTCATCACCTGGTCCTCCTTGGCCTGTTTCTGGTGTAGGTGTAGGAGAGGGTATAGGAGATGGCTCAGGTGTAGGAATAGGAGTTATATCGTCGAAAGCAATACAAACAGGAAAAATACTGTTTGGTGATCCTGGATCAGGATACTCAGTGTGTTGTGCGGTTAGTGATGTTACAGCGCTAGTGATCGCAAAATTAGCGTCTATTTGTTCGGTTAAGGTGTCGCTATTTTCAGGCAGGTCACTAATCCTGTTTGTAGTTTGTCCATTACTTAGTCGTAGGTAGAATTGTTCCTGTAGCTGGTTTTGAATAGGGTCTCGGGTGTTGTGATAATCAAAGGAGCTAGCGGTGATATTGTAGATACCTGTAGGCAGGGAAACGTCAATAGGTCCAGCTAGAGCCTCTGCCAGTGATTCATGGGCAACAAGGGGTGTATTAGTGTTGAATAGTACTATTGTACGATCTATTTGTGGTTCAAGCGGACAAGTTGGACCTTCTTGTTCTGATTCTGGTTCGATTCTTTGTACGAGGTCGGTGCCAGCTAATGAGGAAGAAGAAGCGGATAAAAACAGCAATGAAATTGCTATAACCCCTAGTTTGGATAATTTATTCATAAGTAATGTTATTTTATTTATTAAATCGTTCTTATTTATACAATAATAACGGAATAATAGCAAGACAAATAATTCTGAATGCAAAAAACCCCCTAATTAGCAGCTAGGCATGGAATCTAGTAACCCAATAACGGGCTCTTTTTGCTGTTTAAAGGTGGTTTAGCTCAATTCGGAGGTTTTTGCATTCAGGGTACGGGGGCTTGACACATACTTAGATTAATGCTATTTTTAGCAGTTGAAAAAGTTGGCGCGGTCCAGCTTGCAACTAAAATAATTAGCGATTTTATAAAAATAATAAATTACCGCCGTCATGCGACCTTTACTTACAATTGTCTTACCCACTTACAACGAGGCTAGAAATATCCGACCATTACTTTTTGCAATTCGAAAAGCACTTGGATCTGATGTTTCCTACGAAGTTATTTTTGTGGATGATAGTGATGATAAAACTTCGGAAATAATCTCCAGTGAGAGTCGAAATGATTGTAGGGTTCGTCTTATACACAGGGAGCCAAAAGATCGAACCGGATTAGCAACAGCGTTTGTAGCCGGGTTCGCAAAATCACATGGTAAGTTTATCTGTTGCATGGACTCTGACTTGCAGCATTCTCCCACAACAATTGTTCGGTTGCTTGAAAAAATAGTAGAGGAGAACGATGATATTGTTATTGCTAGTCGTTATCTCCCCGGCGGAAATGCAGATGGCCTTGGTGGGGCATACCGCAAGCTTGTCTCGATCGTTTCTAAGCATGTGGCGCATCTTATTCTTGAGCCCACATGCCGTAGTTCTGATCCAGGAAGTGGCTTTTTCATTTTCCGAAAATCAATTCTAAAGGGTATTTCTCTGTCACCGCGCGGATTTAAAATACTCATTGAAATACTAGTAAAGACGAACACTGAACGGGTATCAGAAGTCCCGCTCCGCTTTCTAAAACGAAAGAAGGGGGAAAGCAAAGCATCAATCAAACAAGGTATCGAGTTCTTGAAACATCTGTGGCGTTTGTTTCGTACGGTGCCCTATGCTGGTCGATTCATCAAAAATATGTTTGTCGGATTGATAGTTATTGTGTTCAACCTTGGAATATTGCTTGGGTTTGTTAAATATCTTAGTGCCAGTCATTACATAGCATGGTTATTCGCGATCTTCATTTTTATCCTTATAAATTTTCTTCTCACTGGTGCGATTACATACAGTGATCGACCAGCTCATGGAGCTATACATTTTATCAGGCGTCTTAGTACATACTATGTTTTGTCGCTCGGCGCGATTGTAATCAATTTTCTCATTTTCCATATAGGCATGTCGATAGGCATAAACTATGTGATTGCGGCCGCAGCAGGAATTTTCGTGACGACGCTACTAAATTTCACTTTTGTGTCATCAGTTGTGTGGCCATCTTTGGAACAAACAAGTGAGCTACTTGTACGGAAAACCTCACGTTTTGTGTGGGGCAAAAATGGCAGCACCATATTAGTATTCTGCTTAACTGTCTTAGTGTCTATCTGGTGGTTGCTTCAGGGCCCATTTGTATTACATGCTCTCGTTCTCGTGTCACTGTTTCTTGCCGCACAGGGACTCTATGCGCTCTTTCTTATGTTGTATGCCTGGGAAGATCCAGAACGTTCTGCCGGCGATAAGTCGCCAACTAAATACCATGCACCCCATCTCTCATTTACTGCCTTAGTGCCCGTGCGACACGAAGAAGATGTTATAGAAGACACCCTCCGCGCCATATCATCGCTTGTATACCCATCCTACCTCACTGAAACGATCGTCATCTGTAGCGCTGATGATACGGGAACCATTCGAGCTGTAAAAACGGCAATCTCAAAACTTGATACAGGCAATATGTCTCTAACTGTCTATTCTGAACCGCCAATCAATAAGCCTCATGGGCTGAATAAGGCGTTAAAAAAGGCAAAAAATGATGTTGTGGTTATTTTCGATGCAGAGGATGAGCCGCATAAGGACATTTACAATATTGTGAATACAGTAATGCTCCGTGATAAGGCTGACGTTGTGCAGTCTGGTGTGCAGTTAATGAACTACTGCTCTCGGTGGTTCTCCATGTTTAATGTTATGGAGTATTATTTCTGGTTCAAATCAGCACTGCATTTTTACGCACGTGCGGGTGTTATACCTTTGGGTGGCAACACAGTCTTTTTTAAGAGAGACATGCTTTTGCAGGTCGGTGGCTGGGATAAATACTGCCTGACTGAAGATGCTGACATTGGTCTCCGCTTGAGTAAATTGGGCGCAAAGATCCGTGTTATTTATGATGAGCAACACACAACGCGGGAAGAGACGCCCCCGACAGTTGCGGGACTAGTTAAGCAACGCACGAGGTGGAATCAGGGATTTTTACAGGTTCTGCTAAAACGTGATTGGATGTTATTTCCGTATCTGCACCAGCGCCTTCTTGCACTTTACATTTTTCTTTGGCCAGTCATACACGCATTATTATTTTTGTATGTGCCATTTTCAATATGGTGGGCACTAACATCAAAGATGCCTATTCCTTATGCCATAATTGTGAATGCACCGCTTTATGTTTTGTTCCTGCATTTAACAACGCTTATCGTTGGGTTATATGAGTTTACGAGAGATTACAAACTCAAGTACTCATTCTGGATGCCGCTCCAGGCAATCGTGTTTTATTACCCATATCAACTACTGCTTGGGTATAGCGCTCTTCGAGCTGTTACTCGCCTTTTAAGAGGGGATCTAACATGGGAAAAGACTCAACATATCAATGCACACAGACAAACAGAACAGAAAACAGATATACGTTTACCCGTTTTTGTACAAAAATTTTACAAACAAAAATTATGATAGAAAAAATAAAGCAGCATAAATTGGAAATACTATTGATCGGAATTATCCTGATAATTTCGGCATTTGCCCATGGTTACAATATGTTCAATTATCCATATTATGAGAGTGATGAGGGAACTTACATGTCACAAGCGTGGTCAGTTTCCGAACAAGGGAACCTAGCACCGTATACGTATTGGTATGACCACGCTCCCGCTGGATGGTTGTTTATCGCAGGATGGGCGAAGGTTACAGGCGGCTATTTTGCATTTGGAGACGCATTGGCATCTGGGCGTATTTTTATGCTGGTTTTACATGTATGTATCGCAGGGCTACTGTATTTTATTACCCGTAAACTTTCTAACGGCATTCTTGCTCCAACCATCGCCGTACTCCTTTTTTCGCTGTCTCCCTTAGGCATATATTTTCAACGTCGAATCCTACTGGACAACATAATGCTTTTTTGGAGCATGATCTCTATTGCAATTTTGTTAAAAGATAATTTAAAGATTCGGCATATTGTGTTGAGTGGCTTAGCATTTGGAATAGCTATACTCACCAAAGAAACCGCAATTTTCTTTATTCCAGCTTTGTTGTATGGCGTCTATCTGTATTCTCACGTCATGCATCGTCGAATCGCTTTGGTGCAGTGGTTGGCGGTAACGGGAAGCGTAACCAGTCTGTATTTTTTTTACGCACTGCTCAAGGGTGAGTTTTTTCCCGTAAAGGCAGGAGAACACCGCGTAAGCCTACTGGAAACTTTTGCATATCAAAGTAGTCGTGGCTCGGGATATCCGTTTTGGAATATACAAAGTGATTTTTACCATGCTTTCGTTACATGGCTTAGTAGAGATCCGTATTTAATTATCTTCGGTATAGTGTCTACATTGATTCTCCTAGTGTTTGCGTTGCGTGATAAGAAACTTAGAATGCCCGTTCTGCTTATAGTGTTCTCTTGTTTATTTCTTATGCGTGGTGGCTTGATAATCGATTTTTATGTGATACTGCTTATTCCATTCTTAGCACTTGCAATTGGTGTTGTCGCGCAAAAGATGATGATCGCACTCGCAAGAAATTCAAAATTATGGCGCTATGCGTTGTCTTCCGCTTTAGTACTTATACTTGTCTTGCCATCCGCACTGTCTTCAACCAAGCAGTATATAAATAATGAGACAGAGCCTCAATTAAAAGCAATGGACTGGATTAGAGAGAATGTTGATCCGAAGAAAAAAATAGTAATTGAGAATTGGATGTACACGGAACTTAGGAATCCAAACAAGGATCCCATTTTCAATGATTCAGAGTGGTATTACAAGGTGCAACTTGATCCTTCTATACGCTCAAAGTTTCAAAATTCGTGGAAAAATATCGATTATATTGCAATCAGTTATGAAACTCTTCAGACTATTCAAAAAGGTGAGGGGGATTTCATAGGTTCTATTCTTGCAAAATCAGAACTTGTTGCAAGTTGGGGGCCATTATCGAAGGGAACGTATCTAAACGTTGAACAGCTTATAAGTACAAATGGTGATTGGGCTCAGGTTTACAAAGTTCGTGATCCTGACGAGATTTATATTGCAAACTCATGGAAAAAATATAAAGAGGATCAGATTATTTCTTATGGTCAGGTTATAGACACCTATAGTGGCGGGCACACAACATCGGAGGGTCAGTCATACGCTCTTTTGCGCTCAGTATGGATGGGAGACAAGAATGAATTTGATGGCGTGTGGAATTGGACAAAAGACCACATGCAGTACAGGCCTAATGATAAATTGTTTTCTTGGTTATGGGATAAGGATGACAGCGGAGTCTATAGAATTAAAGATCATGAGGCAGCCTCGGATGCAGACCAGGATATAGCACTTGCCTTGTTATTTGCATACAAGCAATGGGGCGATCCGCAGTATCTTGATGCGGCAAAAGTAATAATCAATGATATTTGGAAGCATGAGGTCGTTGAAGTAAAAGATAAGAATTATCTTGTTGCAAACACGATAGCTCGTCATGGGGATCTGTATTTGATCAATCCATCCTATCTATCTCCGGCAACTTATAGAATATTTTTCGAGACAGATCCTGCACATGATTGGATGTCAGTTGTCGATAGTAGCTACCAATTACTGAATGAGGTAAGTGTTAATCCAAAAGGTGAATTACAGCTTCCATCAAATTGGGTAATGTTAGATGCAGACACAGGCGCGACCAGTTCTGCAGTTGAGTATACAGGTCAAACATCTGATCAATACGGATATGATGCTTTTCGTGTTATGTGGCGCATAGCGTTAGATGAACAGTGGAATAAAGAACCACGCGCAGAGGCATATCTAAGTAAGTACCAGAGCTTTTTTAGTGATCAGTTTAAAGAGCAAAAACTTGTTTCTGTTTACACGAATAGTGGTCTGCCAGTTAGCGATGTCGGAAACATTAGTACAGATGTTGGAGCACTTTCTGTTTTTAAGGTCACGGACAAAAAACTAGTAGATCAGTTTTATCAGGAGCGTATAGCAAGTGCATACAATGAGGAAGGATACTGGGAGGAGAGGAATAACTACTATGGTCAAAACTGGGCATGGTTTGGTACGGCACTTCATAAAGATTTCTTAAAAAATCTTTGGTCTACTCCAGGTATGGGCATTGAATAGTTGGGGAAAGAAATAGTAGAGGCAAAGGTGTCAGGTGCTTTCACCAACTAGCACCACACATCTAAAAAATTATATAATTAATTAAGTAATTTATTATATGCTTTTCAAGCATCGAGTGTTTTAATTTTCGTGTACTTATGAATTACAAAACAAGAAAAAAGGAGTTTGAAGTCGAGCGTAATAAAGAAATCCTTAATGATGTAAATTTACATAAATTTCTTTCACGCTACATGGTTTTAAAGAAAGAGCGTCTTGATTTTATTAAGTGTTGTTTAAAGAAGGTCCAGACCAGACATATGTTATTGCGTTTGCATTGGTATATTGATCTTGCTAAAGACATGAAGTCAGTAAAGTTAAACTGACCAGGACTGCAAATTATTTTTCTTATGGCAATGGCTGAGGCGTTGGCAAAAACTAAGTTAAAAAACGTTAAGATGGGATCTAAGGACGCTATTGATTCGTTCTTTAGTGAGATAATCACAGAAGATGAGAGTTTACTTTGTAGTAAGTTTAGGCGCTCTGTCGCTTCCGCATCAGGCAGTCAATTTAGGTTTAAGTCAATAATTAATATCCTTTATCAGGTTAGAAATGATACGGTTCACGGAACAAAATTTTGGGAATTTCATTTGGCGGATGAAAAGGATGTGGAAGAAGGTATGACGTTAATGACTTGGGGGTACCTTGGGCCAAGGGGGAGAAAAAGAAAGGAGATTGTTGAACTCACGCTTACGTTTCAGGATCTAGTAGACATATTTGTTAGAACTGGATTGGAAAATATTCACTCTGTTCTCAAGAAATGAATGTAAAAAAAGTTAGTAGCATTCAATACACATCTAAAGAGTTATATAATTAATTAAGTAATTTATTGTATAATTATTTTTATGGCACGAAGAAAACTAGGGGAGCAAAATATTAGGAAACTACAAAAGGTTGGTAACGGTAGTGTATCGGTAACAATACCTATTGAACTTATAAGGGAGTTAAAGTGGAGAGAGAAACAGAAGGTAGTGATACGTAAGCGAGGAAAAGGGCTTATTATTGAAGATTGGAAAAAATAATGAAGAAGATTTTAGTTCAATTGGCTTTACTGGTTGTCGTTGCGGTTATTGGTTTAGTAGCTGTTATAGCTAGTCTTGTTTGGTTAGAGACAAGAGACTCAAGCAAAAGAAATACGGAGTTAGATGGCGAAAATCAGAAGAAGGAACAGGTTAGTCAGCCAGCTTTTATTAAAAACATTGGGATAGATTTTACAGATTTTGAATTTACTAATAAGAAGATTTCGTTTAATTCCTTATTCATGGATTATGGTTTTCCTGTACCCGCTAGTGGTATGGGGCCTGCAAAATTAAACCCGCAGCCGACTTTTATAGTTCCTTTAGGTACGGAAGTAACTTCGTTAGTAGACGGAGTAGTTGTGGGAATACCCGAGCTTTATTCTGGTGACTATAGTGTGATGGTAGCATCGAATGCGAAGGATGATTGGATCTTTGAGACAGAACATGTGATTAAGCCAAGAGTAAAGGTGGGGGATAAGGTTCGTGCCGGGCAAGTAGTAGCTGAAGTAAGTGATTTTGATTCTCATAACCACGGGGGATTTGGAATGGTGGAGATAGGAATACTTCATGGTGGTGAAATTCCAGAACATGTTTGCCCCTTTGCTTATTTAGATCCTTCTATTAAAGCGTCGGTAGAAGCAGAGATTTTAAATTTTTATAAAAAGTGGGAAGAGTTCAAAGGTGATACTTCAATTTACAATGAAGCTGCTTTGGTTTCTCCTGGGTGTTTAACTTATGAGGCAATAGAGGGATAAAGCGTTTATGCATTGTATTTTGATTTGGAACACAAGTTAAGCACTATTCGATAATGCTGACTAGAGGGCGTATAGCGACTGATTCAAGGCCAAGTCTTGGATAGTAGAGGCTATGGTTTTTGTTATCCACAAGAGGGGGTTGATAAGCGATTACTAAAGGAAGATATTTATATGATGTATCTTTTTCGGTCAGTCATTGATAGAAAAACGATTTGTAACACAATATGTATTTTTGCGGGAATATTTCTGAAGGGAGGTGATACATATGAAAAAGATTTTAATTAGCGCCTTTACCATTTTTGCTGCAGTGACAGCAGTGGCAGGTGCGACTGCTGCTGTGTTTAGCGACACAGAAAGAATCGCCGGAAATACTATAGGTGCTGCGGTTGTTGATATCTCGTTGGTTCCGAATGCCCAGGAGACATTACAGAAGCCTATTGCAGCCGGTAACTTGGTTCCTGGAGAGATGAGCGATTGGTATTACATTAATGTTGATAATGATGGCACTGTAGAAAGTAATGTGTTTATGCGCACGGAAAATTTTGACGGAACCGGAAAAATCTGTGCCAACACTAACCTTCAAGTAGAGGCGAACAGTGGTTCAGGATGGTATAACAAGTATGATGGAACCGTATTTCTTGCTGCTGCTCCACCTATTCAGCTAAAGGTAGCTCCTTTGGCGGATGGCGAAACACTTCAGGTAAGGCAGCGCGTCCAGCTTGACGAAAATGCGCCAGATAGCGCACAAGGTGAAACGTGTACGTGGGACGAAGTATTCACTGCGGAAAATGTTGTTCCAACTCCGTAATTATTGCTAATTTAGCAAAGTTGCATAAGGCATTCTTATGCAACTCGCTGGGTTTGTAATTATGAGCAAAAAAACCATTGAGGCTAAAAAAGTTGGATGAGTATTAGAAATATAGGACAAATTTTGTACTGGGGGATATTGGCATTACTTGTAACTGTTGCGGTGTTAGCAGCTATGTCTGCTCTTGGTATACCAAAGCAAATAAGACTTCTTGTAGTTCAATCTGGTTCAATGGAGCCGGCCATTGGCACCGGTAGTTTAGTCTTGGTTAGGTCTCAAGATAATTATGTCAAAGAAGATATTATTACCTTTTTCAAAACAAGTGATAATTTTAGTGAGCAAGCGATAACACATAGGTTAGTTGGTACGGAGGATAGAGATGGTCAGAAGATGTTAATTACAAAAGGGGATGCGAATAATGCCCCTGACTCTTGGCGAGTGGCTAAGGGGGATGTGTTGGGTAAGGTGTCGTTTCATGTGCCATTTTTGGGATATTTAGTTGGGTTTGCAAAGACACAAAGGGGTTTTGTCTTACTCATTGTGATACCAGCTACGGTTATCGTGTATAGCGAGGCCATGAATATTTATAAAGAGGTTAAATTAAAGGTGAAAAAGAAAAGGGCTAGCAATAAAAAATCAGAGGAGGATAACTTAACTAAGGAAAGCAGTGTATGAAAATAAGAATATTTAAATATGCCATTTTAGTATTTGTACTCGGGGTTAGTACGAGTAATATTGGATTTACTAATGCATTGTTTAGTGATCAAGAGATCATTAGTGGGAATGAAATTTCGACCGGTTGTTGGGCAGCGCCGACCACACCAGAACATGTATATCCTCTAGACGAAACGGTAGCGGGAACGGGTTCTGTGTGGCTGGGTAATCCATACATGGATTGGAGTGATTCAGAAACGACTTGCCCAATGAATGATGTGGTCATGAAATATCAGTATCAGTCGTATCACGATGAGGCGTTAACTTCTTTGGCTTACAGTTCGGGATTATTGGGTTCGTCTATGATACCAGCGCCAGGAACACCTGATGGCACATATTACTGGCGAGTAAGATCGTTCGATGGGCATACATACAGTCCATGGAGTGGAGCGTGGCTCTTAACAGTTGATCGAAGTATTGTGCCAGTGGCCACGGGAGACGTAGTTATTAATGAAATAATGTGGATGGGTTCGTCAGTTGGTTTTCGTGATGAGTGGTTAGAGCTACGCAATATGACAGATAAAGATATTAATATTGGACAGTGGACTATTGAGAATGCCAAGTCTAGTAATGGGACTTATCAGATACCTGGGAATAAAACGATTCCAGCGCATGGGTTCTTCTTAATAACTAATTATCCAGAGCCTAGTGCTAACACTGCGTTAAGTGTTTCACCGGATGTTCATAGTGCAGGATTTTCATTCAGTAATTCTGGGAATGGAAATCTGGTGTTGAAGAATGTTGGTGGAGGCATGATTGATACCGCGAAGGGTGATAGCTGGCCGGAGGGTGTAAACGGAGATCCGGATAGCAGGTCCATGGAGAGAAATAGCACACCAGGTGATGGGACAAGTGCTGGGTCATGGCATACATGTATAGCGGCTGGTTGTAATGACACGACCTTCTGGGATGTTAATGGTGACGATTACGGAACACCGGGAGCGACAAATTTATCTGAAAATGACCCAACCTCTGCTGTGGGAGAAGAAGAGGGTGATGATGTAGAAGAAGAAGGCAAAGAAAATGACGACGCAGGAGGTACTGGTGGTGATAATGGGAATGATGATGCAAGCGGTATCAGTGGTGACGGTGAAGCAGACGTCGAAGGTGATGAGGTTGATACTAGTGAAGTAGACGTCGAGGGTGACGAAGAGGAGACTGATGTTGATACCGGCGAAGAAGAAGATGGCGTTAGTGAGGGTGATGGCGAAGAAGAAGGAGATACCGGTGAAGGTGATGGTGAAGGCGACGTAAAATTAGAAGAAGAAGCTGAGGTTGATACCGGTAAAGAAGATGAGGGCGATACTGGTGACGGTGGCGAAGAAGGAGACACCGAAGAAGGCGAAGAAGGAGATACCGGTGAAGAAGAGAGCGCCAGTGATGAATAAAGTAGTTTTTAAAAAAGGTTGTGGAATAGTATCTGCGACAGCGATATTACTATTGGTCCCGGCGGCAGCAGGAGCAGCAGACATTACAGTCAATTGTGTCACGTCTAATGGGAAGGCTTCTTGTAGTTCGACTCCATCTGGAGGGCCCTTGTTTGATGAAAAAAACTTAGTGCCAGGTGAGACGGTAGTGCGAGAACTGGAAGTAAATAATAGCCATGAAAAAGAGTGCGTACTTGAATTCAATACTAGAAAAGAAAAGTTAAGAGAAATTGATTTGGCAGAGAGGCTATTTACCGTAATTCGTGATGTTACTGATCGGTATGGCGTGAGTGATGGGAGTGCGGCGGCAAATAATAAAAAATTATCTAATTTATTTACAGAAAATCCTATTTCATTCGGAACGTTGGCAGCAAACTCCATAACTAATTTTGAATGGGCGATAACATTTGATAAAGAGGCAGGCAACGACTGGCAGGACAAGGAGACTATTTTTGATTTTGATATGGTCTTTACATGTGAGGAAGTAGAAGGCGGCGGTGGAGACGAGGAAGATTGCTGTCCTGGTCCAGATCCCTCCCCTGCAGGAGGAGTGGTGCTAGGAATAACAAGTAGCCCTCCACCAGGTAGAGTCGCTGGAGCCTTGTTGTCCAAATTTCCAGTAGCGGGAGAGATGGGCGTAGCATTATGGTTAGCAAAAGAGGAAACGAATTGGTCACGAGTGGTATCAGGAGTATTGGCTCTTTCATTGAGTATCTACCTAGTATTGAAAGTCAGGCGTGAAAATCTAGTAAAGATAGGGAAGAAATAAACGAACCCCTTAAGTAAAACACGGTTTTGTGAGACACTTTATTTATGGGATCACAAGAAAGACCACCACAATCCAATGACTCTATAAATCTGCCGGAGGGTGGAGATGATGAGTGGTCTTATGAGGTGGATAAATTTAATAGTGATCAGGAACATGACGATACTTTTAGAGAAAGATCCAACAAGGTGAGTGAAGCACTAAGCGAGCCATTGTCTGAACAAACAATAAAAGACATAGACGGCTCTGTTGTTGGTAGAATGATTGAACATGAGGACGAGGATTCCTTGGTTTCGCCTGAGAGCTCATTGTTTGATCGCGAGGTAGGTAGTATTTCTGAGCAAACAGGTAGAGAGGAGAAAGATCACCAAAAACAAGAAGATAGGGATAAGGAAAACTCATATCTTAATCTCATCAATGACTTAAAGGGAGAGAATGAACAAGGGCAGGCAAAAAGCTTAAATGAGATTTGGGGTGAAACGCATAATTTGAAAGGACCAGATAAAGCAGAGCAGTTGAGAGCTTTGAAAGTTGTAAGTTTAGCTTTAAATGAGTCACAACCTGCACATGCCACAAAAGCTGAATGGCTAGCACTCAATGAAGAGGAAAAAGCCTTGGTGAGAGTAGCGGAGATTACTAAACTTAAAGTAGATATAGAAGTAGGAAGTGCTGTGTATAAAAGCAAAAAGATTACAGCTGAAGAGAAGATCAAACACGCACAGGAGTTAGGGCAAGTTTTAAGTGATTATGCGTCAGGAGATGACATCCCTGAAAGCGTGCAAGATGAATTTTCGGGAGCCGCCGCTCGGGCTGCTAGCGTCATTAACTATAAGGGTGGTGAAAAGGTAGTTGAAGACGGTCGCAAAGTTCAGTCGGTGAAGCGGGTAAGAATTAAAAAAGGAGACCTACCTGAAATAAAAGCCAGAAAAGGGGAGGTGCGGTTAGTAAATGGTGAAGATAACAGCGAGATAGACGCAACCAATAATCCAGAAGAGTCTGAAGACCCTGAGCGTAACAATGACGAGGAGGGAAATAAAGAGCAGGTAGATGATCTACCAGAAGAAGATGATCCTGACGAATATAAGCTTACTCCGTTCCCATTAGAATCAGAACAGCCACAGCCGGAAGAAACAGAGTCAACAAGTACATCTATAATTGATCATGAAAGATTTAAACAAGAAGACATACCCCAAATAGAGGAGCAGCTTAAAGAGCACATAAAAAACGAAGAGCACTTCGAGGCAGCTCAAT
>Ga0233431_1000606_pt1 | contig 75382 bp, 87 predicted proteins | sample SI_118_April2016_FD_179867 | JGI IMG/M metagenome (GOLD analysis project Ga0233431, IMG submission 179867) | Seawater microbial communities from Saanich Inlet, British Columbia, Canada - SI_118_April2016_200_MG | ecosystem: Environmental > Aquatic > Marine > Inlet | place: Canada: British... | reverse complement strand
TAAGCTATCACTAGAAATAAATTTATTTATCTTTTCTGCAATATCCTCCACATTATGAGGGTCAAAATACAATACAGAGTCCCCGTAAACCTCTCTATGGCAATCTATATCAGATAAGGCTGCAGGAAGGCCTAAGGCCATCCCTTCTAGTGCAGTAAGGCTAAAACCCTCTTTAAACGCTCCAAAGACATAGGCAAATGCTTCTTTTCTCAAAGCTACTACCTCATCATCTGTAATAACTATCTTACTCTCATCATTTGTTTCTTTAATAAATGCAGGGAGTACAATCTTATCCTCCAAACCTTCTTTTCTTATAGAGTCGTATATTCTTTTTGAAAATTCATCCTTCTTACTAACAAGAACTAGTTGTCCCTTAAAACCATACTTATTTCCAAGTATTTTGTGCGCCTTTATAATTCCATCTATGTTTTTGTGTTCATACATGCTTCCTACATGAAGAAGGTACGGTTGTTTAATTCCGTAACGGGAAAGTACATCTTTAGGATTTTCACTAGTTTCTATAAATTCTGGGTCTACTCCCTCTGGTGCAATTACATATTTGTCTTCAGAGAAACCCTTTAAGTGCTTTAGAAACTCATTTTTAACAGTTTGTGTTGGTACTATCACCTTTTGTGATCTTAATACTGCCCACCAAAACACCCACCTATATACAATTCTCTTTATTTGAAAGTACCATTGGGGTAATGTTGTTCCCTTAGCGGTGCTATACGTGTGCATTATCATATCTGGGATAGCAGTAACAATCTTTCCTGGATAAAGAACTGGGATATTGAAGTGTGGGACGTAGTAAAGATCCAGTCCTGCTTTTAAAACCTTGAACAAGAAGAATATTTGTTCATCAAATGAATACCAAGTGTGGTTTGCTAGAACCTTTTCAAAGTTAGGATTAGAAGGTTCATACAACTTATTACCTTCGTCTGTGACAAATACCTTGTATTTGTTTACCTTATCTACCTTTTCTAGATGTTGTATAACACTCTTTGTGTATCTACCAGGACCTGCATGTCCATAAAATCTAGCATCTATTCCAATTGTTTTTTGTTTCATAAGGAGATTATAACCTAATGGTGGGCGATACAGGATTCGAACCTGTGACCTCTTCAATGTCACTGAAGCGCTCTAACCAACTGAGCTAACCGCCCTTATTTCTTATCAGCCATTATCTTGTCGGCTATACCATACTTGATGGTATCTTCTGCATTCATCCAGTTATCGCGTTCTATGTCTTCTAGGACCTTTTTAATATCCTTACCCGAAGCGTCTGCAAGCATTTCTGCATAGTTTTCTCTAAGTTTTAGAACGTGCTTTGCTTTTACTTCAATATCAGTGGCTTGTCCTTCTACACCACTTAAGACTTGGTGAATCATTGTATATGACTTAGGAAGTACAAATCGCTTACCCTTTGTACCTGCTGCAAGAATAAGAGCTCCAGCAGAGGCTGCTAGCCCTACATTGATAGTTGTAACATTGTTTTTAATATGTTTAATGGTGTCGTACATTGCAAAACCTGAATAAGCATCTCCTCCTGGTGAGTTGATATAAACACTGATATCACGTTCTGGGTCTTCACTTTCAAGAAATAGTAATTGTGCAATAAATGTATTTGCTACACCATCAGTAATAGGGCCTGTAACAAAGACAATAAAGTCTTTTAACAAACGTGAGTAAATATCATAGGATCTTTCTACATTACCTTCTTTTTCTATTACTACGGGGACTATGTTGCTCATTTTTTGTTCTTTTCCTTGCCTTCTATATCATCAAGTAACTTTTCTAATAGTTTGTTTTTTGCAAGGATATTTTTAATATACCACCTTTGCATTGGATCTTGCATTTGCTTTTGTGCTGTTTCATCCCCTACTGCTCCTATCATTGTATCTATCTCCGCATCTGTAATTTCTATCTTTTCCTCATTAATCAAATGTGAAAGTATAAACTCTGCTTTAATGTTTTCTTCAGAAGTTTTCTCGTAGTCGTTTTTAATACTTTCAACAGTTTTATCCTGAGTTTTAAGAAAGTCATCCATAGACATACCTAAGGCTTGTGTTTGTTGAATTATTCTTGAAATCATTCTATTTACCTCTTCTTCTACAAGAACTTCAGATACATCAAAGTTAGAAAGTTCTACAAGTTTTTTGATAGCTTCATTTGCAGAGAGTCTAAAGTGTGTTGTATCTGCTTCTTTGTTGTCTTTATTGGCTTCTACAAAGGCTTTCTTTTGTTTCTTATATAGCTTTTCAAGTTCTGCTTTATAGTTGGATTTTATTTTAATATCAGGGCGCACAGCAATTGTAGCTACAAATTCAAAGTCCTTATCTAATTCAAATTCCTTAATTTCAATCTTAGGATTAGAAATAGGTGAAATCTTATTTTCTTTGATTGCTTGAGGATAATAAGTCTCTAAAAGTTCATTAACTACATCTCCATATAGGTCAGATGGGTTAGTTTTTTCCTCAACCATATTTTTTGGTGCCTGCCCTTTTCTAAAACCAGGGAGATCCGCACCAGTAACTACTTTCTCTAGTACCTTAGAATATGCTTCTTTTACCTTGGAATTAGGTACAGTAACGCTTACTTGTATTGTTGATTTTGGTTGTTTTTCTACTTTTACTTGCATGAACTGGGATATTTTAACACAAAAGGCAGAGATACCGGAGTATTCTGCCTCGAAGTGTTTAAACTTAGCCTATCGCGTTCTGAAAAGAATTATTAGTGCCCCTACGCAAACCAGTAGTGCACCTAACGCGGCAGCCTGGGGGTTATTAATGATAAGAAAAGCCGATTTTCCAATTATTTCTGCTATCGGAAATATGGCGTTAAGTATCAAACCCGCGATTACCCCTACAATAGTCAACCCTAGTAGTGTTCTTAATAATGTCATTGGAACCTCCGTGTACTATAGGGTAATTATAACATTGGTATGTAAAATATTCAATTTTGCTTTTGTGATAGTATTTAAATGGTGGGCGAGGTGGGACTCGAACCCACAATCCGAAGAACACGGTTCTAAGCCGTGCGCGTATACCAATTCCGCCACTCGCCCTTGTTATAACAAGTTATTTGTCAGTAATGGCCATTCTAGGTGCAATTTTAGCACGAATATTTATGAATCTAGTGCTATTTCGTTGATCTGGTTAGAAAAGAAGTTAACACCTCTATACCAGTTTTGACTGTTGGGTGGTGTGTATATAGGAGCTATTTTTGCTGGTGTATCAAATCCTTTTGAGAAATATCCTTCATAAAGGCCTTCACCAACAACTTCAATTGCCTCTTCATATGATTCAAAGGCTATGTATTGATCCCCATATACCCCCCATCCAAAAGGATTGTTTGATCCTTCTATTAGATGTTTACCACAAGTAGATTCCATACAAGATATTGATGGTAGTAATGTATAGTCTAGGTTGTATTTATCTGCTATTTCCACAAACTTTGGTGCTGTGCCCTTTAGTGGTGAGTTGTACTTATCAAAGAAGCTTTCTAGTGTTTCTACCCTATCCACCCGGACATACCCTATTTCATATTCCATATTCCCTATTGTATCTACCTCTTGTGCAGATACTGTCACACCAAACATATTTCCTGCTAGTGTTATTAGCATTAAAAGTGAAAATATTAAGTTTAGATACTTTGTTGTTTTGTTCATATCTTTTTTACACATAAAAACACACTACATTTCATCGGGCATATGAAATTTCTTGGGAAAATAGGTGTTATTGCGTGTTAAATATCGTGCCTATAAAGCACAGGGATTATTATACTTAGGTGTTAGAAAGGATGCAAATGCGTTTATCACCTATCTATTTGTGTATAATTTACTAGTGAAAAATGTTTTTAAAAGAATCTTTATTGTTTTTGGTTTATTAACATTACTTTTATATGGTTTTCTTTTATTCAGAGAAATGAAAGGTTGTTCTTTTAAGAAGGAAAATTATCCTATTACCCGGCAAGTCGGTGATTTTGGAGAGCCTATGGGTTATATGCTGCCTCCTACATGTACTGAAACTTTTCTAATGGTGACGCAGGAATTTTTGAAATTACCTGGTGAAACCCTTTCCACCTTATACAGCATTACTTTTGGCAGAGCTGCCCTAGTTAAGAAATCAACATATAATATGTCTACTCAATAGGACTCTTATACTCATCAATAATTTCTGTAAAGTAATTAACTCCCGCACACCAACTACCTTGGGATGGAGGTGTGTATGTATTCATTATTTCACAGGCATCTGTAATGCCTTTGGAATAGAAAGTCTCATACATGTATTTTGAAACCACACTTATACCATGTTCCCAGCTATCAAACATCTTAACGTTATCCCCATATACAGCCCATCCCCAAGCATTGTATGATTCCACACCACCTGGTTCAGGTGTCATCTTTCCACAGCTTGATTCTTGAAAGGCCACAGCTGCTACAAGCCAATAAGGTATGTTGTGATTATCTGCCTCTTCTACAAACACCTTACCCATGCCTTGCAATGGACAGTTGTATTTCTCAAATACCTTATCAATCTTTGCGGATCTAGGATCTCCAAGGTTGGTTGAGTCTGTCATTATTCCTAGTACAAGGGGCTTTGATGAATACATAGAATATTTGTTTTGAGGTTTGCTTTCATCAATGTTTATAAACATTGTAAGAATCAAAGTCACAAGAATGAGGGAAATAGAACCTAACCAGACGGTAGGCAGAATTAGCAATACAGACAGCTTTGGTTTAATCAGTTTTTCGGGCATATCCTTACTAGGTAAAGCTAACACATCTAAACTGACCTATGCAATTTCAGATGCTAGCTTCTTAGTAGTTATTTAACTTCAAACACGACTGTTAGAGTTGTTGTTTCTGTTGATGAGCCGGGCATAGCTCCTCCACCCGCTCCACCCATCTCAGCAAACATCCTTACTGGTGGACTTGCACTATTGCCTTCTGTTACACCAATAACTCTCCCAACTTCTCTCTTAGATTGCTTTGCAATCGTTGTTGCCTTATCCATGGCATCTTCCATTGCTTTTTCATAACCAACATCTTTGTTCTTAATTCCTGCTAGATCATCATTAAAGAATGTTGGACCGTACACACTGCTAGTTTCAAGAGAGGTCAAAAGTTCAGATAGACCATCTGCCTTTGAAGTGTCTCGTAATACTATCTCTAGTGAATGACTGGCACTCCACTGACCTTTACGGGTTTTTTGATCACCGTCTTCATAATATGTTTGTTCTCTCTGATAAACATTCATGTTTTGTGTTTTGATGTCTTTATCAGATATACCAAATGCTTTTACTTTCACAATTACCTCATCCATCTTTTCTTTTACACTTGCCACAGCCTTATCCTTGTCATCATTGTATTCGGATACATTTGCTGTGAATCTAGCTACTTTGTTTTCTTCTTGCTTAGAATAGGAACCTGTTACAGTGATATAGTCGTCACTTGCAAATTTGATTCCCTTCCAGTCAAATACAACAAGGTATGAGAGATACAAGACTACAGCGATAGGGGTGAATTTAAGTACGTATGTGATTATTCTTTTGGGAGTATTCATAGATTAATTATTACATATTCTATGAGAAAAAAAGACAACTTTAGGATGAAAAATACCAGGTTCTAGGTCTCCACTTACCTTTGGTATCCTTGCCCATAAATACCTCTATTGGAATACCCATAAATTCAGTGTATTTGTTGCCGTCTTTATCCATTAATTCTATATACACATGATAATAGTTATCATCTGGATGTTTCTCTGAACCTACAATCTCATATGAAACAAAGTTGTAACCGCTTGTTAGAGTTTCATCAAAATTGGGGTCTATGCAGAGTTCCTTAGCCCTTTCCCAATCACCTGCTACATAGGCATCCATATATTCTCTAGCCACAGAAAGGGATGGGTGCTCTTCTTTCTGAATAGTATGAGCATTCTTAGTACCATCTTTTGAATAAAATGAAGCGACAAATATGAGTAAGATAATACAAACTATGAGTAAGAGGATGACGTTTGAGGTTTTCCTGGGCATGCAGGTATTTTACACCCTTAGGGGATATGTGGCGATTGCTAGCTTATTTTTGCAATTTTTTGGTAACACGTTTTAATAGTAGCGGATAAGTTTTTTTCATAGTAGGTCCAGCTAGTGTTTCATCAATAGTTACCTTTGTACCCTCGGGGATTATTACTGAGTTGGTGAATTGCCCCTTGGTTAAATCCAACTCTTTACCTGAGGGTAAAACATTCCAGTAATGTGTAGTCCTCTCATTTATTCTTGCCCACTTAATACTTCCACCAAAGATTGCATAAATGACGGCAGAAACTACCCTGCAGTGACCCAAGAGTGGGTTGTCTTTATTCCAGCAATTAGTCCAACAAGTATTTTCATCTAGTGAGTCTAGGACTATGTTGGAAACCCTGTTAATATTTTCTGAATTTTCTTTTAATGTATTCATTTTGGTCGGCCCTAGTGGGCGCTGTTTACAATTTTTTTATCTTTCAAGTTCCTCAAGAAAATGCTCAATGTTTGTACTAGCGTACTCATCAAGCCAATCTATGCCTAAAGTTCCATCTTCTGTTAAGTTACTTTGCCATTCCAATAGTTCCTCTTTTATTTTTTCAGGAGCCTTGTTAAATCTTCCTGCTGGCTTATTTGCGTAATTGTGGATCGTATATCCCTGGGCGGCTTTGATTTCCAATGCTTTGCGTCTAAGTCTTGTTATTGTAATTGATTCTATTGTGGATTTTATTAATTCTATAACCATCTCTGGTTTCAAATTGAGTTTGTTGTTTAACATTTCTGCAGCGTTTTGCATATCAACCTGCTTAAAATTCTTAGCTTGAAACTCAAGTTCTTGTAGAACTTCAGATATTTGTTCAGATGGGTTTAGCTGGCAAGTTGGGTTTACAGTCAACTTTGAGTTAGACCGGATGTCCTTGGGTATTGCCTCAAGTTGTTCTCTCTTTTCCTCCACGTCTTGTGTAGAGAAAATCCCTATTTGCTTATAAGCAGATGCCCATTTGATAGGTTGGCCGCTAACAACTTTTTTTTCAATATCTACTTCATAATTTGTGAAATAACCAAAACCAAATGAATATTGCTTTGGCTTTTCGATTACAAAAACACTACCTTCACTACTCTCATTTGTAGGTGTGGTACTCAAACTGTATGCTTTTCTTTTCTCCACACTTGAAGCCCAGATGAATGCATGAACTAGATTACAAGAAACCGTTGCTCTGCCTTCCGTAACTTCAAGTCCTTGCTTAGCAATGTTCTCAGAATCCGCAGGGGAGCTATTGCCATGTAGGAAATATCTTTTCCTAGACAAGTTTTCTTTTACCAAATCTTCACCTACCTCTAATGTTTCTCTTATTGGAGTGTTTAATTCATCATTCATAACTTAATTTTAACATTGAAAAAAGTTTGAGTAGTCTTGTTATGTCTCTAAAATTTAGGACTTAGTATATATTGTTGTAATAAAAAGGAAATGTTGTTCAAAAACTTGGTCGGGGTGGTGGGACTCGAACCCACGACCTCACGGTCCCAAACCGCGCACTCTTCCATCTGAGCTACACCCCGAAGAAACATTGATATTTTAACAGAATACAAGATTAAAAACGATCTACAAGTGATGATAGATCAAGTTCATATTCATTACTCTCATAAACAAGTCTTGCACTATTTAATAGGTCAAACATGTGAAGTTTAATTGTATATGTACAAACTTCATCAAGGAGACACTCTTCATAATTACCTTCTTCTAAATCTTTTTTCTCGATTGGTCTTGCGAATTCTGATATAACAAATGTATGATTATCTAGAAAGAATCCCCTATCAAAGAAACAGTTAGCATCTTCTCTACAGCTAAGGATCAATGTGTCAAATATCTTATCTTCTCTTAAGGCATGGTAATAAACATTGTTTGGTTGGTAGGGTTCTCCCCTAGTGTTTATACCTCTTACTTCATGTCTGTAATCAAGGAATTGATATTCATTGGGAGAGAATCTAACCTTATCAAGGTCTTCGTATTGAGCAAGTAGTGCTAGATGGTTGTTATAGGCGTCCTCATCTTCTACTGAGACAATTGAAAGGTATGCAGAGTTAAATACTTCATTTTTTTCCTTGAGTCTAAATTCATCTGCTTCAAGATCCATGTGTTTTTTTAAGTTTGTAATCCAGCGTTGAAATTCCTTACCATTCTCCATCTTTTCAGGAATCTTTGATTGATCTATAGCACGCTCCTGGGCATAGTTACTAGCAACTACACCTACAACAAGAACTAAAATGGCTGATGTAAGCAGTATTGTTAAGGTTTTATTGTTCATAATTCTTTATGGTGCCCAGAGAGGGATTCGAACCCTCACCCGCGTGAGCGGACAACATTTTAAGTGTTGCGCGTATACCTGTTCCGCCATCTGGGCTTGTTGCGTGGCGCCCGAGGAGGGAGTCGAACCCCCGACCTTTTCCTTAGAAGGGAACTGCTCTATCCACTGAGCTACTCGGGCTTAAGCGCAATTGTTATTTTAGCATCAAAAAAATCATTGGGAAACAGTTTTCATTGCTGTGGAGCGGCGGACCGGGGTCGAACCGGCGACCTTCTCCTTGGAAGGGAGACGCTCTACCAACTGAGCTACCACCGCATAGAAGAGTTAACTAATCGTTTTTAATAGTTTTTTTCGCTTAGTCTCGTACTCTTTCTTTGATATCTTACCCCTATTTAACAGCTCTTTCAATCTACCAAGTGATTTCTCAAATTTATCAATTTGGTGATCTTCATGATGTTCAAATTGCTTCTTGTTGCCTCCAGTTGTTCCCATTCTATAAATTTTTTGATCTATAATCTTTTTGGCCTTTTTTGCATACTTATTTAGTACATGATTTAAGGATGCGTTCTCATATCCACCTGAACTTACAATTTCCAGTGTTGAAAAAAATAGACCCTTTATGATATTTGCTTGAGCAATGTGATTAAAGGTTATTGTAACTTCTGATACGTTAAACCACTTTCTTTTTTTGAATACAAGAAAGTCCTCATATATAGATAAAGAAGCTTTGAATACGGTGTGTGCCCTTATTCTATTTAGATACACTCTATAGATAAGATTACTCATATATGTAAACGGGAGTTCCTACATCTGCCCAATTAAAGATTTCTAGTGAATCTGTCTTTGTAAGTTGAATACATCCCCCTGTTGCAGGGCTTCCCATTGTCTCTGGATCTCTTGAATAAATATTACCGGCACCATCCATATGGTATGGGATTTCATGGAATCCGAAACGATACCCGTTGATTGTTCCAATAGGTAAGTAATTAGGCATGTACCAGTTTCCAAAGTAGGAAATCGTCATTTTTTGTTTACCAAGTACCTGATATTGCCCTGGGGGTGTTTCCCAAGTGAGTCCTGTTGAAATTATATAAGTTTTAATTACCTTTCCATTCTCAAACCTATACAGCCTTTGTTGTGCCTTATTTATCTCTAAATATACGTCATGCAAACTTCCATCTGACTTTGGCTTACCCTCCAAAGGCAGTATGACGGCATTATTTACTTCATAGTTTGTTGCTCTATAAAGTATTGCTCTCTTTATTGCAGCTACTGAAAAGTCTTTTAATATAACAACATCTTCAGAACCATATTCATTCTCAAGACTGTCTAGATAAGAGATTATGGCATCATCCTTAAGTTCACCATGCAAAACACCATTCTTAAACTTTGTTCCAATAAAGGAATTTATCACATCTCCTGGTATGTAAATTGGGTTTCTACCATATTTGATTTGAAGAGGTACTGAAACATCTTCAATTAGCTGCTTTGTTGCTTCATTCTGGCTATCAATGTTACTTTGTGTGTTAACTTGTAAGTTTATTTGAGCTGTTTCTTCCGTGAAGAAATTAGCTATACCTTCTCTAGTTACAAACATATCTTTGTTTATGGAAACACTAGTTTCATCTGTTACTGCTCTAAAGGTGAAATCCTCTAGTGAAATAATGTTGTTTTTAGCAAGATATTGTATTTCCGCGTTTAAGCCGTCAAGAAAGGAATCTAGCTTATCCTTGTCTACACTTATTACATCATTGGGATCAACCTTTTCATTTGAGGTGTTACTACAAAAGAGTTTTAATGCTTCTGTTCTACATGTCTTTGTTAGTTTTGAAAGTTTATCTTTATCTATATCGAACCCAATTTCCTTTAGTGTTACTCCCCTACTCTTATTTTCCAGGTTTACATAAATAGGATCACTAAGTTTTGAAGTTAGAATTGAATAACCAGTTTCCCAGTTTGTTCTACTTAGTTCTATACTCCCTACCTTTGTTCCTGATTTAAAAACGGTAACTGTTTGAAATTTGTTTAAATCAGAATTTATCAGCACAATTACAAACACAACAATTAGAGCGGCTAGTATACTTAGCTTTTTCTTCATGTCTAAATGATAACCTATTTATGATGGGTTTTACGAGCTTTTGGTAATATAGAAAGGTTTTAATGTACCTATTGGTAAGAAATACCCTTCAGGTTGTCTTAATGTAGTTTCATTTATATATTCAAATTCCCTGTAGGCAGAGCCAAAAGGGTCATGAACAATAAGGGAATCAGCTGTTTTAGTATTTTCATCGTATCCTTTGATACCTACAACAACAATTTCGTGTCCTGTTATACCATCATAGTTTTGTATGTTCATTAGAATTGGGTGTCCCAATTTTAATGTTTCAAATATTTCTTTGGTACTAATACTTATTTCATTAGCCTTATAACCAAATTCTTCTGGTCCCTTAGTTAGGTTATAAAACATGCTTCCCTTAACATAAACGTTTGAAGGAAGTGAGTTTACAACATCAATAAGGTCAAAATCTTCATCATTGAAGTTTAAGGCCATAGTTAAGGATGCAGGTCCACAAGCTGAACCCCCAGCCCAAGCGTCTTGAGTATTTTCTAGATCTTCTTTTTGATGAACGTAGGGTACGTCTAGTAATACAGCGCTCTCAGTATTTATAAAAAATGGGGCATCAAGATTGTTTTCCATTGCGTTTGCAACAGGAATTACTCCCGCTTTTGGCGTAGTAATTGAGGAAACTAAAAATGGTAAAAAGGCCAATGTACTTAACATCAGTCATTTAAAGCGCTCCTTAGGGCGCTGTGGGCAGGGAAAAACAGTAAAAAATGCTTGTTTCTACAAGCACAAAGATCATTATACTAGAGGTTATAAACATATTCAAATTGGCAAATATCACGTAAAAGCTTATACTAAATTAGCTATGACTGATCAAATTTACGATGTAATCATATTAGGTGGTGGTCCTGCGGGACTTACTGCTGCAATTTATACTTCTCGTGCTGAATTAACAACCCTTATTGTTGCTGGTCAACCAAGTGGTGGTCAACTTATGTGGACTACTGAGGTTGAAAACTACCCTGGTTTTCCCGAAGGCATACAAGGACCAGAGCTTATTGCGAATTTCAAAAAACAATCACAAAGGTTTAAGGCTACTTCTGTTGAAGAAAATGTAACTTCACTAACTGGAAGTTTCAAAGAAGGTTTCAAGGTAAGAACAGATAGTAATAATGAATATTCTGGTAAAACAGTAATTATTGCAACAGGGGCTTCTGCTAAATGGTTACCTCTTGAGAGCGTAGAAAGACTTAAGGGTAAGGGTGTTTCTGCCTGTGCAACGTGTGATGGATTCTTTTTTAAGGATAAGACTACTGCTGTTGTAGGGGCCGGAGATGCTGCAATGGAAGAAGCAAACTTCTTAACAAAGTTCTCACCCAAGGTTTATGTCCTTGTTAGAGGCTCTAAGGAGGATATAAAGGCAAGCAGAATAATGCAAGAAAGAGCTATGAAGAACGAAAGGATTGAGTTTATATTTAATGTAGATGTTAAAGAGGTACTGGGAGAAAACTCAGTTGAGGGTGTGATTCTTACAAATAACAAAACCAATGAGGAACAAACCTTAGAGATACAGGGACTATTCATGGCCATAGGTCACAAACCAAACACTGACTTTTTAGATGGATTACTTCCTCTTGGCAAAGATGGTTATATAGAACCCACAGATAACACTAAGACGCCCGTAGAAGGGCTATTTGTAGCAGGTGATGTTGGAGATTGGAAATATAGACAAGCTGTAACAGCAGCAGGTTTTGGCTGTATGGCAGCACTTGATGCCGAGAAGTTCCTAGCGGAACAAGAGTAAGCTTATGAGTAATACTGCCCAAGAACATTCCCCCACAATGGAATACAGTGAAATAACTCCCAACATCTACCTTGGTAGTAGTATGTGCTGTGAAAAGCATTCAGAATATCATTGGGAAAAACTAAAGGAACTTGATGTATATGCAGATATTGATATAAGACTAGAACACAAGGAAATACCACATGATATTCCTGTACATCTAAAGCTTGCTGTTGAGGATAGGTATCCCCCAACACCTCTTCAAACAAAACTCGGTGTAGATTTAATTGATTCAGTAGTAAAGGATAATAAAAAAGTATATGTGCATTGCCAAGTAGGACATGGTAGATCCCCTACTCTAGTTGCAGCATATTTTATCTTAAAGAAGAACATGAAATTAGAAGAAACACTAAAATTCTTAAAAGAGAAAAGACAAGAAGTACATCCTACTGATAGACAATTAGAGTTTTTAAATGCGCTTTCAGACCTAAAAATCTTTTAAAAACCGAGATGCAGGACTAATTGATAGTGATCCTGCATCTGTTTTTTATTCATATGATGTTCCTGTTGGTTCCAGGGCGTCTTTTCCACGTTGGGTTTTTTGCCACCTATCTGCGACCCATTCAATATAGCCGGCAGTTTCTAAATCTTTCAAGTGGGTTTTTTCTTGCTCCGAGAAATCAGTAATCATGCCATTTACTCTAGCAAGAACTTTAGTGCGTTCTTCAAACATAACAAAGACTTGGTCCATAGCTACCTCCAGTCATAAAACAATATTCACGTGTCTGATACTGCCTCCCAGAGTTCTTCAGGCCATTCTTCTGGCGGGTCAGGCGTAGTATCAAGTTGATACTGTGCATTAATCCCATAAACAGTTGTTTTTCCCTGCTTACTTTGGGTGAATTGCTCATTATCACCAGAATTTTGTCTGAGCCAATTACCCACACTTTTAGGAGTTTCCCCCATTGCTTGTTTTGCCGTAACAAGCGAGTTATAGGCACTAGTTGCGGAAATAGGGCCATAATCTCTAACCGTTCTTGTGACAGTATCTTGCTGTGCCGGCGAAAGTGCCATTGTGCTCTCCTCATAATCTCTACATAGCTTTTAATCTGACGTTCTGTGAGCATTATAGGTCTAGATGCTTTCAAAATCCAACAACGTCTGTTTGAATTATGGGGCAGTTAGTATTTCTATGGTTTTTTCCTGTATTATTGGAATATGAATTTTGAAATCATACAACCCAATACAGACAAAGTTAATCCCTCTGAGCCATTTTTGCTTAAGACTCGTATTTTTGAAGATTCACGTGGTTACTTTTTGGAAATCTTTCAAAAAAAGGCTTTAGCAGAGTTAGGTTTTAAGGAAGAATTTGTACAAGATAATATTGCATACTCAACCCAAAATGTTCTAAGAGGTATGCATTTTCAAATGAAACCCAAATCTCAGGGTAAGTTTGTTATCTGCTTACAAGGTGAAATTGTTGATGTTGTTGTTGATGTGAGAAAGAATTCTCCTACCTTTGGTGAGTGGCAGAAATTCTCCTTGAGCGCTGAAAATGGTCATCTTGTGTATATACCTGTTGGTTTTGCTCACGGCTATGTTGTAAAGAGCCCAGAGTCACTGGTTATGTACAAGACAACTAATGATTATGCCCCAGAAGTTGATTCTGGTTTTATATGGAGTGACCCTGATGTTGGTATTGATTGGGGGATTGAAGATCCAATTGTTTCTGACAAAGACAATATGTTAACGCCGCTTGCTGATGCAAAAAATAACTTTGAGTACGGTATGATATAATTTTTCACGATGCCAAAGATTTCAGTAATCATTGTAAACTATGCCACCAAAGGATTAATCAAGAAGTGTGTTGATAATCTATTGAAAGTTTGGGATGACATTGAAGTCTTTTTTATAGATAATGATTCTCCCGATGGTTCCTCTGAAGAAGCTCATAAACATTTTGATAATAATTCTAAGGTTACAATCATTGATATGCCAAACAAGGGACAACCCCCTGCTTATAATGCAGCTTTAGCAAAACTTTCTGGGGACTATGTGATGTATTTAGGTACTGATGCATTTCCTAAAAAGGAAGCTTTGGTTGCAATGACTGAGTTTCTTGCTGCAAATGAAATTGTTGGTGTAGTTACACCCCACCTGTACCTAAGAGATGGCTCTATGGATATAGATTGCCATCGAGGTTTCCCAACTCCTTGGAATGCAATCACTCATTTCTCAGGACTTGCAAAGATATTTCCAAAATCCCCTATGTTTAGTGGTCTTCACAAATCTTATATGGATTTTGATTCAAGACACCCTATTGATATGGGTATTACCCACTGTGTGATGGTAAAAAGATCTGTTTCTGATGAAATAGGTAAGTGGGATGAGGATTATTTTATATTTGGTGAAGACATCGATTTTTATTACAAGGTACAAAAAGCTGGATACCTAACTTATTTCCTAGGAGATGTAAGAGTTTTACATTATAAAGGGGCTAGTGTTGGTAGAGATACTGCTAAAGATATTGATAATGTATTAAATACTGACTTTGGATCAGTATCCTTTGGTGGAAAGACTATTAAGAGTAATAAAGCACCAAATAAAAATGCTAATAGGAAAAGACCAAGTAGAGCAGCTCTTTGGATGAAGATAAAGATAACACAGGAAAAAACTAGGGCTATGCGATTATTTTATGCTAAGCACTACAACAAGAAGTATCCAAAGTTGTTAAATTCACTTGTTTTGCTTGGTATCACTGTTGCTGAGTTTTTCAAAGTAGCAAAGGTAATACTTAAGAGTTTCTTTTAAAATGATAGATACAAACAACAACAGAGTAGTTCTCATTACAGGAGGTTCTTCTGGTATCGGATATGCCACCACATTGAAATTTGCACGTGAAGGTTTTGTAACCTATACCTCTTCCAGAAATATAACAAGTGACAAAATTAAAGAGCTTAAGGAGATTGCTAAGAATGAAAACCTTAAAATAATTCCTGTATACATTGATCTAAATGATACTAACTCTATAGATACCGCTTTAAGTACTATCTCTGCTGAAAACTCAGGTGTTGATGTCTTAATTAGTAACGCCGCCTTTGGGTACCTTTCTACAGTTGAAGACACTAATTTAGATAAGTATCGAACCCAATTTGAAACAAATGTAATAGGTACCTTTTACCTTATGCAGAAGGTAATACCCCACATGAGAGACAAAAAGAATGGACTTATTATTAATATAAGTTCTATTATGGGATTTAGTACAGCTCCTCTTAATGCTCCCTACTCCTCATCTAAGTATGCCCTTGAGAGCATTTCCGAAACTCTAGCTTTGGAAGTAAAACCCTTTGGAATTAATGTGGTTATTGTTCAACCAGGTAATTTCCACACAAGCTTTATGAAAAATGCTGTTCATCAAGAATATGAGGACTCATCCCCATATTACAAACTATACAAAAGAAAGGATGATAAGAGTGAAAGTGTGGGTGGTGGGGATCCTAGTGTAATTGCTGACCTATTATTAAATATTAGTAATACAGACAATCCAAAGTTAAGGTATGTTGCAGGTAAGGATGCATTTCTTAAGAAGATTTTGCACACTGTATTGCCTGGAAGTCTTTGGATAAAGTTCTTACGTTTTATATATAAGTGGTAGTCCTTTGTATCTAATTACATATGTTTTAAACATATCAGGAAGGTTTTTATGAAAGGTGTAATAATTGCTGGTGGTTTAGGTACACGTTTATATCCAATGACACATGCTACAAATAAACATTTGTTACCTGTATATGATCAACCCATGGTTTATTATCCAATCCAGACCCTAGTAAAGGCTGGAGTGCGCGATATTATGATTGTTGTAGGTGGTCCTCATGCAGGTGATTTCTTGCGTGTTTTGAAAAATGGAAAAGAATTTGGAATTAGAAATTTACAATTTGCCTATCAAGATTCGGGTAACGCCGGAATATCTGATGCACTAGGTCTTGCTGAAGACTTTGTAGGAGAAGATGATGTCACTGTAATATTGGGTGATAACACAACGGATGCTGATATTACTGACGGTATTAAAAACTTCAAAAGGGGTTCCAAGGTATTTCTTAAAAAGGTACCAGAATTAGAGCGTTATGGTGTACCCGTCTTTGATAAAAAGGATCCAAAGAAGATAAAGACAATAGAGGAAAAACCAAAGAAACCCAAGTCTGATTATGCTGTTACGGGCTTATATATCTTTGATAATAGATGTTTTTCCTATATTAAAGATCTTAAACCATCCCCCAGAGGTCAATTAGAAATAACTGATTTAATAAATATCTACATTAAAAATGGAGAAATTGAATGGGATGAACTAGAAGGTTTCTGGTCTGATGCAGGTAAGCCTGAGTCCCTATTTAATGCCAGTAAGTTCTGGGCTTCTAAGAAGTCTGATTAAATAAAATCTTTTGTTTTATTACTTTAATTGTTCTATTGCTGCTTTAAGCTGATCTAATTTTAATGCCCCTGGTAAAAGGATTGCCTCACCAGACTCTTTGTTTAGAAGAACAGTTCCTGGTGTACCCCTGACTCCTACTTGGACACCTGAATTCAAATCGGCTTCTACCTTATTTGCAATTTCCTCGGATTCAGTACAGGTTGCATATTCTTCTTTGTTCAGACCTAAACTAAGTGCAGTTTCTCTGATGCTTGTAGCAGTAATTGTAGCTTGGTTTTTAAACATTGAGTTTGCAAATTCCCAAAACTTATCACTTCCACCAAGTTGAGCTACACACTCAGAAGCAATTGCTGCCCTGCGTGCATTTGGATGTATAGAATCAAGAGGAAAGTGTCTGTATACCCAGGCTACTTCGTCCCCATACTCCTCTATTAATTTCTCTGCGGTTCCATGAAATGTGGCACAGTAAGAACATTCAAAGTCTGAGTACTCAAACATAACAATATTTGCATCTTTGTTACCCTTTACGTTGTCTTTATCATTTAGGGGGACTATTTTCTCAGCTAGTGTTCTAGGATCTTCTTCTGGCTCATTTACACTAGTATCTTCATATGCTTGCTTATCACCCTTAAGCATCTTTAATTCTGTAGTTATCTTTCCTACATAAAATGAACCACCTACTCCTACCAAGAATAGAGCTCCTACTAATATTCCAACTATTACTTTATTTGTTTTCTGTTCCATGTACCTTTCGAAATATATACAGGTATCTATATATTTTACACATATAAGAGGAATGTAAAAGACCTGTAGCTAATTGAATAAGGGTTTGGCGGTATCCCAGAAGTAAGGATTATCATTCATTTCTTTTTCCCATAACCACCACTCTGCTCCCCAAAGATAAAGGTCCTTAAAGCCCGCCTTTTGTGCATAGCTAAGAGTTGCCAGAAAATCCGCTCTAGACATTGTGCTGTTCTTATCTTCCTCTGTTAACTCTGAGTTAATACCAGGACCCCAAGGTTCACCCTGTAATTCTGTGACTATGATCTTTTGATAAGGTACCTGTACCACCCCCGCCTTTATTGCATAGGTCCAGTGTGCAAGTGGATATTTAAAGTAAATAAAATTATTAAAGAAGATTCCCCAGAAGTCATACCAAATCTTTCTGTACATGGATATGCCCAGATAGTCACCTAATATATATGTTTTGTACCAAAGACCTCCCTCACCACTATCTTGTACAAGTATTTCCCTATCATCCAAACTTCTAACAAGTTCAATTTCACTTCTTACAGTATCAAACTCGAATTCATGTACACATTCTCCAAATGGCCAGAATGGTTCATTCTCAACTTGCCATAGCTTTATAGTTTTGTAATGTTTTAACTCCCCTACTGTTGTTTTTACATATTCATACAATTCATGATTTCTGACATCTTCATTAGGAATTTCATTCCACCAGGAAGGTTCAAAACATTCCGGATATCTTGGAACCTTGCGTCCAAATGAGAGGATTACACTAGCATCTCTCTTCTCGGCTTCATCTAACTGCCACTTAATGTTTGAATAGTCATAGTTATCTCTTGTAGCCTCTACATCTTCCCAATATGTGACTAGCCGTAAATTCTTAGCTCCCAAATCATCAAGAATCTTTATATAGGTATCTTTCCAATCCAGTCCCATTTCATCAGCATACTTCCAGCTGTAAGTTATTCCATAATTAATGTCATTTTGAGGTTTTGGCCTATGTATATAAAAAACTAGGAATGGCACTGCAATTATAGGGATTGCAACAATAAAAAATATTTGAACAACTCTTAGGGAGAAGAACTCAGTTACATCTTTACGAGCAGTTTTTAATTCCTTTTGGTACCATTTTTTACGCTTGAATATTTTGGGCATGTTTAATATCTGTTAGATCATCTTCACTAACCTTATAATTCTTACATATTTCACTATAGTAATGAAAGGACTTTCTTGGTTTTCTCTCTAGGTTATTTTCCCGATCAATTTCAACAAGACCAAACCTAGGCCAATAACCCTCTGCCCACTCATAATTATCAAGTAGTGACCAGTGAAAATATCCCTTAAGATCAACACCTTGATCAATAGCCTTAGCGCACGCAATCAAGTGATCTCTTATAAACTCAGGTCTGTACTTATCCTTAGCATCAGCAAGCCCATTTTCTGTTATATAGATGGGAAGATTGTATTTCTTTAGAAATACCAGCACCTTTTCAATACCAGGTGCATAAATCCACCATCCCAAATCACTAACCCTATCATCAAGATTTCTTATACGGCATTTAATTAACCTGAATGTGAAATAGAAATTTAATCCAATAAAATCTAGATACTTCTTAGTGCCTATAAGAAAAAAGTCAGCTCCAAGAAACAATACAACTCTTGCAACAATTCGATCAAGAAGTATTGACTCATCTGTACACTCAGGACACACTATGTGTTTTACAAGACCTATGGGTATTTTGGTTACCTCTCGCATTTTTTTGTAAGCCTTATTGTGGGCGCGGATCATATTAATTTGCACAAGAACGACTTTAAAGGGATTATGTCTTGCTGGGGGCCAAATACCCTTTACATAAGACATGCCTGCGTATACCTGTGGTTCGTTAAAGGTTGTAAAAAGATCAACATACTCTCCGAATTCTTCCGCACACTTTTTGGCATATCGCGCGAACAACTTTGATGTTTTGGGATGTACCCAACCACCAAATTTCGTAAGCCAATTTGGGTTTGTAAAATGATGTAGTGTTACTAGTGTCTTAAGTCCTCTATCTTTTGCGGCTTGTAAAACCTTCTTGTAGTGTTCAATTTCTTTTTGATCAAATTTCCCTTCTTCTGGTTCAATCCTCGCCCACTCTATTGAAAATCTAACAGCGTTATTATTCATTTGTTTACATAAATCAAAATCTTCCTCATATCTGTTGTATGAGTCACACCCGTCAAGTGAAGGTTCTAAGGGCCATTTTCTTTCTGGTGGTTTGTTCTGTTCCCATTCCCACCAATCACTGTTTTTATTGTTACCCTCTATTTGATGCGCTGCTGTTGCTGTTCCCCACAAAAAATTTTTAGGAAATGTATAACTTTTTTTCACAAATAAAGTATACTACGTGGATTCCACTTATGAAAAAGCCACTAAATTCGTGGCATAAAGGAGAAAAGTTATACTGATGAGAATCTTAAAGGTAGTTTTTAGAGTTATTATGCTTTTGTTTGTAGTATTTATAGCTTTAACCTTTCTATTTGTATTGGCACAACCTTTTTTGTAGTGGTGAAATCTTGGGGTGTTGTTTCGCTTTGACACAACACCCCAAATACCTCACAATTGTTTTATGAATCCAACAACCAACAAAACCATATTCTCAAGCTTTGTTAATGCTTTTAGAGGCATTTGGGTGGCTTTAAAAGAGTCTAGAAATCTAAAGATACATATATTAGGTGCTATTGTAGCTACCTCGCTTGCAGTTTATGTAGGGATAAATATGGCTGAGTGGGCAATTCTAGTTTTTCTTATGGCAACCATAATGTTTGCTGAACTTATGAATAGTGCCATTGAAAATATAGAGAATGTTTTGCGAGATAAAGCGGGGGTTGATTATGCATTCACAGGAAAAGCAAAGGATATTGGTGCAGGTGCTGTTCTTGTTTTAGCAATAGCTTCTGTTATCGTTGGATATCTCATATTTGTTCCAAAAATCTTCTGATTTCTTAAATTTGGTATAAAGAAAGCCCTAATTTGTATTGACATGTTTTGTGGGATATGTTAATTTGTATTCATGCCTAAGAATCCTATTTTAGAAAACCCTCAAGTAAAAACAATTCTTGACCACATAGACAAAAAATTTGATATTGTAGATCAGAGACTCAACAGTGCAGATAAAAAATCCAATACTAACAGAAGATATATGGAATACAAATTCGATCTAATCGATAAACGTCTAGCAAAGATTGACCGTAGGCTAGATGTAATTCCTACAACGAAACAATTCTTGAGTGAAATGGATAAGTTTTTCACCCAACAGAAACGAAATGATGAGGAACAACTCTTTTTAAAACATCAAGTTAGTAGAAATTCAGATGATATTGTTGATTTACAAAGACATCTTCACCTTCAACCTGCTCAATAACTTCAAAATCCCTATACAATCTGTATAATAAACGCATGGTAAAAGGTAAATCCTCATACAATCACGAAAAGATAGAAGGCAACTGGAAGGATAAGTGGTACAAAGACAATATTTACGAAGCTGTTGATTTCTCCGATAAACCCAAAAAATACATCCTAGCTGAACTCCCCTACCCCTCTGGCAAGTCTCTTCATGTAGGGCATATGATGCGTTATACCGTTCCTGAGATATACTCTCGCTTTCTGAGAATGAAAGGATTTAACGTTCTATTTCCCATGGGTTGGGATTCATTTGGATTACCTGCGGAGACTTATGCAAAGAAAGCAGGAATTACTCCTCAAGAGGCTATAAAACAAGCCCAAATTGACTATAAAGAAGCTATGCAGGACATAGGGTATGGTATTGACTGGAATAGAGAGTTAAGTACAGCAGACCCTAAGTATTACAAATGGACTCAATGGACATTTAAGAAATTATGGGAAAAGGGATTAGCAAAACAAAAGGAAATGCCAGTATGGTGGTGTGATGAATTAGGAGTTCTTGCTGATGAAGAGGTATTACCTGATCCTGATGGTGACGGAAAGATATCTGAAAGAGGCAGTCACAAGGTTGAACGAAAGATGTTTAAACAGTGGGTATTAGATATACCTTCCTATGGAGATCGTTTGGTTGATGATCTGGATAGAACTGATTACGAAGAATCAGTAAAGGTTGCACAGAAAAACTGGATAGGAAGAAAGGAAGGTTTGGAGGTAGATTTTACAGTTGAAGGTGAAATAGTAAGTGTATTTACAACAAGACCAGATACTCTTTATGGAGTTACCTTTTTGGCTATTTCTCCAGAGCACCCACTTATTAATAAACTTCTAGACAAAGCAGAAAACAAGGATGCTATCAAAGACTATGTTAATCAAGCTAAAAGCCTTAGTGACCTTGAAAAGCAAACTAAGGAGAAAACAGGGGTACTGATCAAAGGAATTACTGCAAAGAATCCAATAGAAGAAATCTCAGAGGACATTCCCCTATTTGTTGCAGACTACATTCTCTCCGACTATGGTACAGGTGTTGTAATGGGTGTACCAGGACATGATGAACGCGACAATGAGTTTGCTAAAAAATATGATACTAAGATTATTGAAGTAGTATCTGCAAACGAGAGTTATGAAACATCTGTGTTCACAGGAGTCGGAGTTGTTAAAAACTCGGGTGAATACGATGGCATGAACTCTGATGAATTCAAAGATGTAATTAGTAAGAAACTCGTAGATGCAGGTAAGGCTAGATTATCAAAACAATTTAAGGTTAGAACTCAGGTGTTTTCAAGACAAAGATACTGGGGCGAACCTATTCCACTTCTTTATAAGGAGGATGGTAGTTTAGAAGCAGTTAAAGATACCGATTTACCCCTAGAATTACCCGTTATGAAAGATTTCCTACCAGGAGAAGATGGAGTTAGCCCTCTTAAGAAAAATACAAAGTGGAATCAGACAAAGGATAGTGAAGGTAATAAGGCTAAGAGGGAAACAGACACAATGCCTACCTGGGCAGGATCTAACTGGTATTACCTTAGATATATAGATTCAAAAAATGATGAGATGCTTGTTGACCCTAAGCTTGTTGATTATTGGTTCCCTATTGATATGTACTTTGGTGATGCAGGTCATACTACAGCCCACGTCTTATATGCTCGTTTCTGGTTTAAGTTCCTACATGACATAGGTGTAGTACCACTTGATGAACCCTTTGATTACAGGATGAGTGGTGGAATGCTACTTGGACCTGATGGTCAGAAGATGAGTAAATCCAAAGGTAATGTGGTTAATCCACAAGAAGTACTGGAAAACTACGGTGCAGATGCTGTTAGAACTTACCTTGCATTTATTGGTCCCTATGATGAGACCTATCCATGGAACCCAAGAGGACTTGTTGCTTGTGCCCGTCTTGTAAAAAGCATATATGAAATGAAAGATAAGGTGGTTGATACCTCAGAAGATGAAGAAACCTTAAAGAAGTTAAACATAATGCTTAAGAAAATTACAGGAATGATGGATTCTATGAAGATGAATACCTCTGTAAGTGAGATTATGATCTTTGTTAATCACCTAAAAAAGACTGAGGCAATCTCAGAAGACGTTTGGAAGAAGTTAATACTGGTAATTGCTCCATTTATGCCTTTTACAGCAGAAGAGCTTTGGCAGGAAATTAATAAGCACAAAATGTGGCATAAGGAAAACAGTGTACATCTACAAGAATGGCCTTCCTTTGATGAGAAATTAACACAGGTTACAAACATTGACCTACCTGTTCAGATTAATGGGAAGTTAAGGGGTACTATCAATGTTCCCTTTAAGATAAGTGAGGAAGATATAAAAAAGCTTGTTTTAGAACAATTTGCCCAAAAGATTGATGGTAAGGATATAAAGAAGTTTATATATGTACCCGGTAAGATAGTAAACTTAGTAGTTTAAAGACCCATTGTCTTTGATAATACTCTTGATATAAGATCTTCACCCTCTTTGATAGTCATTCTTCCAGATAGTATAAAATCAAGTGCAAATCCAGTTAAACTTGCCACTGCAAGTGTTAATAGTTTGAGTCTTGGGAAAAGCAAGAATACTATCAAAAGTACTGTGTTGAATGCAATAAACTTGGTTAATTCATCTTTAGCATCCGCAAAGCTTTTTCTAATTGAGTCCTTGATACGAATAGATCTTGTAGACATCATCTTTTCGGGACTAGTATTTTCCGCAATTTCTCTACTGTATTTTCTTGCCATAGCAATCACTCTTAAAACATTTCTTACAATTTCCACAACAATTGTAATAATTATTAGAGTGATTGTAACTTGCGTATTGTCTGTTAGATCAAATCCCCTCTTCATTAGGTCATAAAACCCAATCTTTGCATCAAGGGGGTGATTTAAATTCTTTGGTAAGAAGAATAGGTTGGTACTGTCCATTGTTAAAAAGAATATAAATAAGACTACTTCCAATCCATCCGTGAAACTTCTATGAAATTTTGCAAGGGAGGTATTTAACCACTCCCATTTAAGTTTAGTTGGTACTCGGGTAGGTCTATTTAAGTATCCTACTCCTGCAATCATAAAAATGGTTACAAGTACTGTAAAACCCGTAATATCATATGTTCCCCCTATTTTCTTATAGATAACAAGACCTGTTATATAAATTATGAAGGCTACAATATAGGCAAGTACGGGAGCTGCAAATACAACAAACTCACGAATAAGTTCCTTAAGTTTTGTCCATGCTTTCTTTAATAGGTCTATTGCATCAATGACTGTAAGTGATCCTTCTAGCAATATATCTAGAATGTTTGATACTTCTTCACGTAAACCTACAACTACAAGTATTCCAAGTGTTAGGAAGGTTATAACTACAGCAAACAGAGTTACCCAGATAATGTTTAGTATTACAGCTGCTGCTGAAGGAAATAGTATTCCAAAGGCTATAAATAGACCCAGCACAACAATTACTCCAACGAGGTATCTATAAACCTTTCTTTTGAGTTCACCGTTTTCGTCATTTTTAAGTTTTTCAAAAAAGGATGGCATAACTTTAATATTTTACATCAAGTTGTCACCGTACACAATTATAGGTTATTCTGCTGGGTGATATACTAGTTACATGAAATGTATTAGCAAATACACCTACATAGGAATTGTTCTAATTGGTTTTGGTTATCTTTTATCATTGTATGCCAAAGCAGATACATATGTTATGGAGACTGGTATGGTACATGAAACATTTGCCACACCATTAAGTGCTTTATTGATTGTTTTAGGAATAATAACTGTATTTATTAGCTTCTTTGTTAAATCCAAATAATATTTGATATATGTGGTACAATTCTCCCTGTTGTTGTGCTTAATAGATTAGAGTACTGATTTAATTGCGTAGTCCTCCGGTCCATTTTGGACACATCTTCTTTTAGAAAATAAATATGTATAAACAAAGCGGTTCTAAAAACACGCGCTATAAAAAGGCGTCACAGGGAAATTATGCCAAAGGATCCAGTGGAGGTGGTTATAAGAAAGGTACTTATAATTCCAAAAGCTCAGGTAAGAGAAAATACTACGGTAACAAGAACAGAAGCAATAGAAGAATGTATACACAACAAATAGCACATTCCATGTATATATCTAAGGCTTCTGAAGTTGTTGATAACAAGCCATATATTCCAGGAAACAGCTTTCATGACTTCAATCTTCATGAACTATTATCAAAAAACATCTTTGACCGTGATTATGTGAATCCTACAAAGATTCAGGACCAAGCTATCCCCCAAATACTAAAAGGAAGTGATCTATTGGGTATTGGAAGTACAGGTTCCGGTAAAACAGGAGCATTTCTAATCCCAATGATAAATAAAGCTATAAAGAACAGTAGAGAAAGAGTTTTAATAATTTGTCCTACAAGAGAGCTTGCAAGCCAAATAAACAATGAATTTAAGAAATTTACAAAGGGAACAAGACTTAGAATGGTACTTGTTATTGGAGGAGCACCTATAGGTACTCAAATCAGTCTTTTAAAACACAGACCACAGTTTGTTGTTGCAACACCAGGTAGGTTAATGGATTTGGAGAAAAGAAGATGTATATATCTTAGTGATTTTAATAACATAGTACTTGATGAGGTTGATCAAATGCTTGATATGGGATTTGTGACAGATATAAAGGACATAATTGCAAAATTATCTCCTCAAAGACAGTCCTTATTCTTTTCAGCAACACTTTCAAAGAAGGAAGAATTGATTGCAAATACACTTCTTAACAATCCTGTTAGGGTTGAATCAGATAAACAATGTCCACTAAAGAGTATTGATCAAGACATTGTTAAGGTTAAATCAAAGGGTCAGAAGTTACATGCACTTCATGAAATCCTACAGAAGCAGGAAGTAAACAAAACACTAGTATTTTCAAGAACAAGACGTGGTGCAGATGAAATTTCAAGAGAACTAAGAAACAAAGGGATTAGTGCAGATTCACTTCATGGAGATAAGCCACAGAGAAAAAGATCTAAGATCTTAACAAACTTCAGACAAGATAAGGTCAAAGTTCTTATTGCAACAGATGTTGCCGCAAGAGGTATAGATATTCCTGATATAACGCACGTTATTAACTATGATGAACCTGCAAACTACAATGCCTACATTCACAGAATTGGTAGAACTGGAAGAATTGGTAAAAAAGGTACAGCTTTAACATTTGTATTCGCGTAACCCAAAATAATGTAAATTAAACACATGGACTACTTTGTATATCTAGTGGAATGTTCAGATAATACTTATTACTGTGGTATCACAAATAACATAGATAAAAGAATAGATGAACACAATAATTCTAAAAAGGGAGCTAAATACACGAAGTCTCGTAGACCCGTTATCTTAAGATATGTGGAAAAACACAATTCAAGATCTGATGCACTAAAAAGAGAGCACAGTATTAAGAAACTTAGTAGACCTGAGAAAAGAGATTTAGTAAACAAGACATAAACTTATTTCAAGGCCTTAGTACAGTATGTTGTGCCCGAGGATTCAGGTTTCAGTGGTTAATCCACATCACAACATACAGGCTTATAGAACCCTCTCTAGTATTAAGAGTGCAACCAAGCCCACCACAAAGAGTGTCCCAGGTCCTAATATAACTGCTAACAGCGTGATTAGAATACAACTAAAGCAGTCTAGTCCATTTGAATCTGGTTTAGGAGTAGGTCGTGTTCTTTCATCATCATTGTCATCTGACTCAGCTTGTTGCTGTTCATAGTCCTTGCTTATCTGCAATCCTGCAGCGTACCATGCGTCACCATACATGTCTTCTAGCTGTTTTCTTGTTAGCGTTGGTGGGGGCATTGTGTCTCCTTTCAAACCAATGTCTATTTGTCTTTTCTTCTTGTATTACATTACTATCCAGTTAGTACGGTAGCATATTTGATGCTTGTTTGCTTTCAAAACTTCTCTAGAGTGGTATAAAAGATATTAGTGTTACCCGAACAAATAAAGTTCATTTTCGGCACGAGTAATTCCTGTATATAACCACCTTTTCCACATGTCATCATCCATCTTACTAAATCTTTCTTCAAATAGTATTACTTTTTTGGCCTGACTTCCCTGTGCTTTATGTACCGTGAGTGCGTACCCAAAGTCGAAGAGATCTCCTTTGTTAGCGTGCTTTCTACTCTTTGTGAAGTTTATTGCTGTGTCTGCACCAAATTGAGGTGCGTATATGAGTCCCACGTATAAATTTCCTTCATCAAGAAGGATTTCAACATCGTACCAGGAACTATCTTTTTCTGTGATGTTCTTTATGGTTCCTAGCATCCCGTTGTAGACACCCTTCTTTTGATTGTTTCTTAGGCAAATGACCCTCTCACCTGGTAACGGGTTAGGGCTGTGAAAGCCTAGTGCATTTCTAATAAAGTGGTTTATCTTTGTCCTTGTGGCGTTATATCCACATAGTATTAAGGTATCTGTTGAGTAACTCTCTAGTAGCTCTGAACTGATTTCATGTGAAAAGGGGTCATTCTTATCGTATTTAATAACCTTTCCCCCATATTTCTTGACTGGAACCACTCCTGAGGTTCTGGCATGTTGGGAAACTCTTATTATTGGGTTATCTTTTGCCTGTCTGTGAATTTGAGTAAGTAATATGTTTGGCTCTTCCATCAAATTAAATGTACCTTTAATAGGTGGTAGTTGTCCGTGATCCCCTACTGCAATAATTGGTATCCCATAAGACAAAAGATCTCTCCAAATGGTTTCATCCACCATTGATCCCTCATCTATAATAATTAAATCTTTTTCTAATTCCTCCTTTCTCATCCAACCTATGATTTCTTCATTACTGTTTTCAATTGGATCATATATTAAACCATGTATTGTGCTTATGGTGTCTCTCCATTTAAGTGCATTTGCTTCTATTAACTTATTTTTAAGATTTTGTGCTGCTCTTCCTGTATAACTACAAAAGGCTATTTTTATCTTTTTATTATCCTTAACTAATTCTTTCTTAAGTTCTGCAATAAGTGTTGTCTTGCCTGTTCCTGCATATCCTCCAAGAGTAATAAAGGGTTTTTTACTATCCTCTTTGTACCAAGCAAGTAATCTAGCTAAGGCACTTTGTTGATCACTAGATAATTTAAGCGAGTTCTCTTTTAATGAATCTTCTTTGGCTTTATGCATACGAGTATTATACGAGTTCTAGAGTGGGGAGTTCTATTTAGAATTTAATTTTGATTGTTTCACAATCCATCTCAGAGAAGGCCTTTTTCAAGTTATCAAACATCTCCTTGTTTTTAAATGTACCAATAACTGCACCCCCAGATCCTGGGAATTTGGATGTGGCTCCCTGTTTGCGTGCAACACTTATCATCTTTTCATTTTCAGGATGTATTGGATATATTATCTTTCGTAATTCAAAGTTTTTGTCTATACAGGAATTAAATGATTCGATGTCACCTTTTTTCAATAGTCTCATTCCTTCTTCTGCGTTTTTTGCTATAGCATCAAGTGTCTTTATAACCTTCCTATCCCCTGAGTCCCACAGTGCACGTACATTGTTATGTGCAGTAGCTTCGTGGGTTAGTGTTGTTTTGTATGCAAGATATAGGTTTGGTAAGGAAACATTGTCTAAGGGTACATATTTACCGTGTTCATTCTGATCCATATAGTCTTTATCAAAATCCATAAATACAGGGCAACCATATACCTGTACTACCCTATCCTGAAGTCCTGCTGATATACCTAATTCCTCTGTTTCTGCCTTTAAGATTACATTAGGTAGTATCTCATTTGATATTTCTACATCATAAAATTTCACGAGTGCTTTAACTACGGAAGTTATAATTGCACTGGATCCTGCTAAACCGACCTGTCTTGGTATGTTTGATGAGTATTTGATACTAAAGTTTTTATCCCTTATAGCTATGTCGTTTTCAATCACATATTCATAAAACTTCTTGATACCAGCTTTAATTATTCTAAAACCACCATAGTAACCATTTATATCTATGTCCTCTATAAGTTCAGGTAAGCTACCATATTCAAATAGATCACTGGGTAATGGCGTAACCTTAAGAGTATCGGAAGGTTTTATATCTATTGTTGCTGCAAAGTTTTTGATTGGAATACTTATTGTTTTACCAAAGAAACCATCGGAGGGATTACCTAAAAGTCCTGCACGAGCATATGTGACTACTTTCATAACATTATTATAGGTAATACATACTCGGATGTCATTTATTAAAGCTAAAAGTTTCCAAAACATGTAATAGATGTCTAAAACAGGAGGTGCTTTGGAAGGTAGTTAAGTAGGACGATCTTGGGATTTACTTTAACTTTCGCTAGATGGTCTTTTATCTTTAAAAAGTAGAGCAAGAATAATGGTTCCCCATCCAACTATGTCTAGGACAACGGGTAATATAAATTCCAGAAAGTTTCTTACAATGAAATATTTCCTGAATCTTTCTCCTGGAGGGAATATCAAATCTAACATGTCGGTTCTTATTTTAAGAAAAAGGTGCTTATCATATTCAAAGTTGAAGGTGAGAATGACAAATCCTAAGAACATAAATAAATAAAACTTCCCGGGACGTTTGAGTGAAAGCAGTAAACACAAGATTGCCACTCCTCCAAAGAATACCAGCGGTCCGTTGTGATCATAAAAGGAATAAAGTGTTGTATATAAAGACGATGGCATAAGAAAATTATACATTAAAGTGTTGTCTGATAAACGAGTAAGAGTGGTTGGCTAAATGGGAGGATTTTAGAATCTTTGCAGTAGATTCGGACGTTGTGTTTGAGAGGATTTCTTGCCTAGTACCTTTGAGGACTAGTTATGGGTTGGTATATTCTTTGCTTGGAACGCAGGCTTCTCCGCCAAATTCAGTTTCTACAATTTCTTTCAAAATAGTTAGTTTGTGGATTGTGATCGCGCTTGGAAAACTCTGGGTACCTCCGACTGGATCCATTACTCCCAGTTCCTTCATTTGTTCAATGTGCCCTTCTATTTTTGTGCTTTGTCCACGCAAAATGCTCGTGTCAACCTTTATACATGGTTGTTCGCCATTGCCTACATCACAAATGCTAGTTTCATCAAAGAGCATGTCTACAATTATAGCCAATCTTCCGGGTCTGTCGTAAAAGAAATTACATGTTTCTACTGTAATACCTTGATCTACAAAATCTGTTTTCCCCTTTGGTTTGGCTGGTGTTTCTGAAGTTACATCTGGTGGTTGGGTGGATTCAGCATCTTTGGTGTTGGAGCGAAGTGCGACGGTACCAACTGTTATAGTAAGGATTACTGCTATTGTTATAGCTGCGGCAACCCAAGCTATTCCCCTCTCATTAGTTTCAATCTTTGTGTTGTGTTGGAACTCAGTCATGGCAGTACTCATAATTGTACATTATTTATAGTTGTGATAGAAGAATCAACCCTAGGAAAAACGGGAGGTCTGGTTAAATAGGACGACTTTAGAACTGTGTCGGGATAAGAGAAGTCTATCTAGTAAAGCAAAATTTACTTCTATATAATAAAGACACTATGTCCAAACCCAAACTTTCCCTAAAATTAATACTAGTACTTACGTTTTTAGCAATTCTTCCACAAAAAGCATATGCCAAGACAATGACCATTAAGGCATCTTCAGATGCCGTTGTGTCCTCATATACTGACCCAGATGCTGGGGATGGAGGAAATCTGCATGTGATGCATCGGTCTGAGAAGAGTGGGGATGACTATGCACTGACTCTAATTAAATTTGATATTTCAGGTATTCCAGAGAGTGTGGACATAAACACGGCAACTTTAAAACTTTTTGCAACAAATTATGGTACAGATGGTGATTCCCCAAGTGATCTGAAAATTGATAGAAACATTCAGGACTGGTCAGAGGGCTCTGTTCTTTGGGCAAGCAAGCCAAGCTCAGTATATCTAAATGAAAAGTCTGATATAGGTGGGGCAATTGAATGGGTCTCATTTGACGTAAAAGAAACAGTGGAGAGTTGGGTAAGTGGAGAACATTCGAATTATGGTTTTAAACTAAGGCCGGGAGATGATGATTTTGATGTCAAGTTTTCAAGTAGTGAACGTAGCTCAAACGCTCCTGTACTTTTGGTTAATTATGATGTGATAGAGGTAAAGACTCCTCCCGCTGATCTTACAGCACCTTTGATAACAGATGTTGTAACAAGTGATGTTACAACTACTACTGCAAAAGTAACCTACGTCACAAATGAACCAGCAACCAGCAGGATTGAATACGGTGACTTTTCAACCACCGAAAGTTTTATGGCGGATGACACTCTTAAGACAAGTCACGAATTTAACTTAGAGGATCTCACACCTAACGCATCTTATTTATTTGGCTTGCGTGCAGTAGATGCCGCGGGGAATGAAGGGGTTAACAGTGTTTTTTCAATAGTAACACTTCCTCTTGTGGAAGGTACTCCCCCACCCCCAGATGGGTTTAGTCCAGGTATAAATGCACATCTTCCTGCGGATACGACACCACCGGACACGCTAATAGTACCAGCTACAGTCGAAGAAGATGCCACTGAGGAAAATGAAGAAAGTGAAAAAACTGAAGAGATTGGTGAAACAAGTGTTGTGGAAGATATTTCTTCTGGAATTGCGTTAACTTCTGGAATTGAAAGTATCGATTCTATGTTTGGTGGGAATGGTACATATGTTCTCTTAGGACTTCTGGTGGTCATCTTGGTTCTTCTGGTAGTAATACTTGTTATTATCAAAAAAAAGAAAAAATCCAACGAGGAAGAGGAAACACTAAAGGAAAAAATTACAGAGATGGGAATAGTTGATATAGAGGAAGAAAAGAAGAGCAAAAAAGGTTTGATACTAGTTCTTATTGTTTCTGGATTAATTGCAGTACTGGCAGGTGTATATTATGTAGCTTTCTATGTCCCTGAGAATAAAGCCTTGGAGGAACAGGGGGTAGTTACAATCCAAGAAGAAGAAGCCGCCGAAGAAGTAGCAGAAGAGGTGGCGACAACTGATTTGGAAGAACCCCTACTCTGCTCAAGTGGTGTACTAAACATTCACTTCTACCTGTTTGAAGAAGGGTGGACCTGTGAACGACAAGATAATCCAGAAGTTAATGGAGGTCTCATACGAGCTACATCTGATACATTCACTATCACTATTAGTAATCTTGGTAGAGGGGGTTATTGCATGGGTCCAATGGGTGGGGATGAAGTACCAGAAGATTATGTATGTAACATTCAAGAGATTACTCTAACGGACAGCATTGCTGTAAAGAAGTACACTGACGTCGAAAGTGGTGAGATATTTGGAACAGTTCAGCTTGCGGAAAATCCCTGGATATCCATAGGTTATACGGGTATTTCTACAAGGGATATGTCTGAAGCTGAAATGAGAACTCTTCTTAGAATTCTGGATTCTTTAGCTACACTTAGATAAGAATATTTGTACAAAACCCAGCTGTTCAATGCTTTGTTATGAAGCCTTTACTTCGGTTTGGATGGCTAAGTGGGACGATTAAGAAGTCTCAATGTAAAAAATTTGAAGCGTCAAATTTTCATAAAGTCTTAGACAACCATAAATAATGGTCCGTGTTTAGTGAGAAATGCAGATTTTGATCTACCTCATTAGGCTTGATACTTATCTGTGTACCCTTTTTTCACATCTTCGTTTGTATTTATGAAGCTATTTAATCCCTCGCCTTGTGTAGCTAATCTTTTCATTTCTGAAAAATTACTCATACCTACACTGTTGGATGTGTACTTGTAGACCCAATTGTCAGTAAATTTAACTAGTATATAGTTACTGGCTATCTCGTATGCCTTAACGCCTGAGTCTCCACCTAGATTCTTATATGTTTCCATTTTTCTCCAAAATTAATTACAAAGTACTATCAAAAAACCCACGTACTAAGTACATGGGCAATGAAAGTAAACCAATATTAGCACTAGTGTGGTGGTTGTGCCAGCAATATTGATCCGAGTAAATTGTGTGTATCGTATCATCATGAGAATTATTTGGGAAACTGAGATTTCCTTAAAAATAAAAAGGTAATATAGGCTGCGCCCCATAAGGAACAATTCCGTGTGGCTTAGCCTTAGAGGCTAGAACATTGTTATCGTTATAGTTATGCTGGAAAACGAACCATAAAATCTCTAATGCCGTCAATCATTCTACCCACTTCATCTTCTATAACATTACTATAATTACCGTGAGCGGCTTCACTGCGTTGTCCATACCACCCCGCAAGAAATTTTCTCTGAGGTTCGCTAATTTGTTGAGCTTTTACCAACTCAATAGTTAAAGTATCAAATTTCTTGTTTTTTCCTGTAGGTTCTACAACAATAAGTTGATTTCTTGTGGCCAGTTTCCTAATATGCTCTTCTAAAACACTACCTGCAACAACTGCAGCTGGGTCTTTGTAACCCTTCTTGAGTAACTCAGAGGCCATTTCCAGGAAGTCATCGAAAACCGCGCCATGGACAAGCTCCTCGATCGTGAGAATGTATCCTGCTTCAAAATCACTTTTCAGGGCTTTTAATATTGCTCCTAACTCTAGCACCATGTGACCCTGCCATCCTTCAACGCTCTTAGCGCTTTCTAAATAAGTGCTCCCTTTAGGGGCTAAGCGCTCGATACACGCCATAAAACGTATTCTAATCCTCATTAATTCATCAATAGGTAATCCATCCGATAGATCTTCATATGAAGATGCTGCGTGGGCTCTTTCTAATTCCTTAAGTAGAGTTTTTATCTGGTTTACAATTTGTTGTGTTTGCATTTTTAAATATAATAGTTGATCTCTTGCTATAGACTGAATGTCGTGGCTGGCTAAGTGGGACGATTTTAGAACTTTTGAGGTCGAGTTTACGCACATACCTATGAATCTTCTCGTGTTATTCCAAGTATTTTCAAATGTTATATAATCTAGCTGACCTGACAATTTTGATTTAACTCAATCTGCCCAACAGGGTATTACTATTATGAAATGTCAAAACTGCGACTCCAAATGTGAGGGCACACACAAATTAGAGGCAAAATACTTTAGATATAGTGTTGCTGGCATAAATACCGGCACAATAGAGGTTTGTAGCACCTGTAACGAATTCTATTTAGTGAGGAAAGGAAAGCTTGCTGCCATTGTTAACTCTTCTAGCGACAAAAGAGTAATAGTTGCAGGGCCCGGTACGGGCAAAACATTTACTTTTAAGGAAGTTATAAGAAGTTTTACGTCTCCAAGAAGTGTGTTGATTTTTACGCTTATAAACAACCTGGCGGATGACTTAAGGACAGATTTTCATGACGAAAAATATGAGGCCGTGGAAGTGACTACTTTTCATGGTTATTGCAAGAGGTTACTTTATTCGAAATTAGGGGTTGACTCAATTTATTTTCCCGAACTTCCCCAACTAATTGCTCAAGATGCTGGGTTACTCGGTTATAAATGGACTATTAAAGACTTTAGTGAGGCGTTTGCAGATATTGCGGGCGATTCTCCTGCCCTCAAATTTTTTCTTAAGAGAGCTACTTTTTATAATGCGGCAGGTCATGGGGATTCAGTATATAAAGTGTATACACACTATATTAAGAATAAAGAGACAGTACCCGCTTATGGGTTGGTCATTGCCGACGAATACCAAGACTTCAATAAACTGGAGGCATCATTAGTTAGGTTACTAGCGGAGAAAAGCCCTATTTTGATAGCAGGTGACGATGATCAGGCTGTGTATGGGTTTAGAAAAGCTTCTACAAAGTATATAAGAGATCTATACAGTGATTCTTCTTACGAAAATTTTAACTTACCTTATTCAAGTAGATGTCCAGAAGTTTTGGTGGAAGCCACGAAGAAAATTATTAGTAAAGCTACCGATCAAGGACTTATGGGGGATAGAATTGCAGGAAAGGACTTCTTAAGTTACTGGCCGGATAAGTTTATGTACAGTAACAAGTATGCAAAAATAAGTGTTGCCCATTGCAGTTACGACAAGACAGCCCAGTTACTTGTGAAGGAGCATATTGAGAAAATTGTTGCTGACGAGAATCTTACTGGGGAGGAAGAAGAAATACAATTTTTGATTATTGGGGCGGAATCTCAACATAGATTGGATAGTCTGGCTATGTATCTTTCATCTTCTTTGGACACGTCCAAATATGAGATTGTGGTAAAGAATACTAATAGTGAAAAGAAAATACATTTTGGTTATCGTTTACTTAGTAAGGATCCTCGGTCAAGTTTAGGTTGGCGTATTATAGTTGACAGCGATCCTCCCAAAGATTTAATAAAGATCATTCGAGCATCATACGAGGAAAACATTGCTCTAAGGGATTTATTGTCTGAAGAGTATGTAGATGTACATCTACAACGTATGGAAGAATTACTAAGTTCTTCGGAAGATTCTTCTATTGATAATATGGACTCACCGCAGAAAGTAAGAGTTAGACTGACAAATTTTCTTGGCTCGAAAGGGCTATCTGCCTTACATGTGTTGATCTATGAATTTCATGATGATGTTCTTCCTAAGAATGGTAGTCAGGCAGATGAAGGTGATGTATGTAGATTAGTTGTTGCATTGACGCGGGCTAAGAGGTCTTGTTTAATTGTAACCTTTAAGGTGTTCAGTAGAGCTTATGGTAGAAGTCTAGACAAGAAATCATCTATGCTTAAAATGATACCAACCGAGATGCTAAGCATCAGAAATTATAAAATTACGAAGGGAAATCTGGAAATTATTTCCTGACCTTTGAGAGTAAATTGAATATTTCATCAGTATTTTCAAAACATCTAAGCTGCCCTTTCAAATACCCCACCCTGTAACTTATGTCCTCACGCATTAACCTCTAATTGTTATTAGGAGTCTAATTAATGCTCTAATTTTCCTATTAATTTTTATACTATAGATAATTGAGGGGAATCTCCATATTTACTTAAAAATAATAGGTTTTACTGTTGTAATCATATCTTCTACTTCCTTTGTAATTTTTATCGAGAACTCGTCAAGATTTTGCATATCTTTTAGAATAATTCTTTTTACACCAAGCTCTCTTATCTGTTCGTTATATTCTGGAATTGAGGATATGGCTATTACCTTATCAACACCAAACCTCTCAATATCAAGTGTATGAAATGATCCATTTAGTTTACAATCTCTGTCAAGGAGCACTATATCAAACTGAGCTTTAGGATTTTCATTAATATAATTTTTTACCTGCTCATGCGTTGTAAGGATGATTATAGAAAAATCGTAAGGCTGATCGTTTTCTAAGGCATAAAGAGTATTTAGAAGTTTTGATAACACGTTTAAGTTGTCTTCTAAAATTAGAATAGTTTTATTTAGTACCATAGTCTTATTTAGATAGTTTTTGTGTAATAAGTAGCAATATATTTCTAGTTATGATTTTTACGTTATCTAGTAGGGAAGGTTCTTTAATGTCATCGGGATTATTCTCCCAACGGTCTATTTCTATATCAATTGGCTCATATGTACGATAATCAAACACCTTTATCATTGTAAGAACAATTTCTGCGGCACTAGCATAACAAGCGGTATCATCAGAAACGTCATATTCTCTTGCATAGTTGTTCATTATATTTGTACTATTTTCTTTTGACCAACCAAGTTCGTTCAATAAGGTTATTTTGTGCTTAGATAACTTAAATTGATCCGGATTTTTATCAGCAACTTCTGCGTATACGGAATTACCCTCACTATTTATAACTTGAACAAAATAATTTTTAAGCTTAGAAACAGTAAATACTGCCCAGTGATCGTCATAAGTAACGCCTTCTTTTTGTAATGTAAGGTCATCTCTATTTTTTAGTTTCTTGTTTCTTAGATCTTTTAACACCATAGCTATATGGTGAATGGTGTCCGAAGACTCTATTTCAGTAGTTTTGTTTCTATTTATTACTTCACCCACTAACTGCCCTTTTTAACTCTTCAAATAGCCTTACCATAGCGAAAGTATCCAAAGTGCAATAATCACTTAACTCCTTTAAGGTTTTTTCTTTAGTCCATGTGCCTTTTTCATCCAATATGGTTTTAGTCCAAAGTCTTCTGGCATGTAGGCCCTCTGATACCTCCAGGTCGCTATGAGCTAGTTCAGGAACAAGTGCAGGTAGTACATGTTTAATAGAAGCACTCCCATAAAATCTTGGGTCTGTAAACCAACCTTCTGAGAAAGGTATCTTTAGATCTATCATGTGTTCATTCATATTAAGTAAAAACTTCTTATGTTCTGGGTAAATTTCTGCCATTCTCTCATTACATTTTTCTTCATAGATTGAATGCCAAGATAGTATAGTTCCTTCTTGTCCAATATCTTTTTTCAACTTTTTAATTAAGTCAGGTACCGGGTTTGAGCTTTTATCGTGTAGGTACTCTTCGTGTCTTAATTCTGCATCAGGGGAGTCCAGTATATGCAGTGAGTATTGGAATGGATAATCTTTGTAAGGTTTCATCCCATCGTAACGAGGTATTACACTTGATAGTGTTTCATAGTCAAAAAAGTACAAAGGGTACTTAAAATCAGTTATAAACTCTTTAATCTTTCCCTTATCGATTGTTTGTTTACCAGATTTGGCAGCTTGTATTTGGTTTAATTGCCTCTGATTTAAACCTTTTAGATCTTCTGGGATATCAGCAATGTCTTCTATATTCATATCCTCCAAAGTCTCAATAAGTTTAGTATTTAACCAGCAAATGTTATATATACTAGTTTTTGGCAAATCCTTATTTAGATAAAGGAATATCTTCATCCAATAATATTTCCACTTAGTACCAACAACATCGAGTTTATTTATATATCTTGGGGACAAATCAGGCCTTGTATCAAGTTCTAGTATATTAAATGCTTCTTTTACCTTCTCTTTTGTTAACTCCCCTAGCGCATTAACTTCATCTGTAACATCAGTTTCTACTGATAGCTCCTTCAAGTTTATTTCCCCATCGCGTACATAGTCAGCATTTAGATGTATTACGGAGCAGTTTCTAATAGTTAATCCAGCACCTTCTAGTACAAGTTTTTGAAAGGCTAAGTCGTAACCATGTTCTACCTTAGCGGAGCTGCTACTTTTTACCTCTACGAGGTCATAAACGTTATTCTCTTCGCCTTTTGCCTTCTTAAGAACGTCAAAGATGCAGGTGATATTATTAGCTTCTAGACGCCCTTGTAGAATAATCTTTGTGTCTGCATCAAGTGTTTCTTTAGTTCTTCTTGGCATTGAGTTATAACTTTTCGGTCCGTTATAATTGCCCATTTCAAACCCCACTTTTACAGCCTCTGGGTATAGTTTTTCTACGTAGGATTCAAATAGATTTCCGGCATCAAATACATCTTGTGTTGCTTCATCAATTGGAGGTAATTTATGTTTATCAAATATACGAAGCCAAAGGTAAGCCGGGTGTTGTAGAAAGAAGATGTAGTTGGACTTGGAAAGTATCATAGCAGTTTAAAATCTAGTTTTTTAGTACTTAATATATAGGATAACCCAGAGTTCATTTACTGTATTCCTCTAGGAGTTTTCTTAAGATATTTTTATGTTCAAGTGTTATTTCGCTGTCAGATGTAACGTTGGATGCGTACTTTATAAGAAAGTCATCAGGATCATTCAAGAGTCTTAAGTAATACTTAATGGTTTGAAATAGTCCGTTTACAATAACTTGGCAACCATGTTCTTCTGCTATTTCAGCAATGGCCTCATTTATTTCAACAAAGGCCTCTGAGCTTGAAGCTTTATTTGAAAGTAAGTAGTACCTATTTAACTTATATTCCTTAAACTTTTCATAAGCGTCTTTAACCATCTGTTTCGTTATTTCTTTGTCAGACTTTATCTCAACCCCCTCATAAGGGTACCCTTCATCAGCGTTAACCTGTATGTCACCGATAGAACGAGATCTTGAGTCAGGAGAAGTATGAGACCCCAGAGGAACAAGTTTTTTATCTGAGTATCTAGATAACTGTGTGATCATACATTCGTATATTGAATAGATAGCTAATACAGGTATTTTAGATCTCCCCTGACCTTTAGTGCCTTCATGATGCCTTCTCACAATGTCAATTACATCCGAAATTGGGTAGGTCTCCCTTACATCTAGAGGGTTTATAATCGCAGTGCTTTCTTCTCTAAGCAGAATAAGTCTTTGTAGTAGGTATACTAAACTGTCAAATGGGTTCACATTATCATTCTGTATTTTATCAAGTATGTAGAGAAAAGACTTTTTAACGTTCGTATTTCTAATTGCACCTGGATAGCTTAAATTATAAGGAGCATTCTGCTCTAAGGACCTTGTTAACCACCCAGCCTCTTGCATGGTTTTCAAACCTTTGGATTTTAGAAACGGGGTAACAACATTTGTGTCTAAGACTCTTCCAGAATATCCATTTTCCATTTTTGATTGGTGATTTCGGATATCTTGATCTGGAGACACGGTTTTTTTAAGCAAACTTGTCAATGTAACATTCATAACTGCTGAGGACGTTTCTACTCTATCTGCCAAAGTGTCCAGATGATTTAAAACTCTATCATCGACAAATGAACTATCGGAAGTTAAATCATTGAGATTACTCCCAGTTAGAGCTCTATCGTATGCTTCTTTTAACTTACTTACGTATTCGTTGCTCATATATTACTATTCTACCCCGAACTGATTAAATATCTCTCTAGCGAGGTTTTGAACAACAGGTATAGCGACAGAATTCCCTACTTGATTATACAAAGCTCCATTAGAACTGACTCTCTTGAAGTTTTCAGGAAATCCCATTAGTTTATAACACTCGTTGATGGTAAGTTTACGAACTCGCTTATCATTGTAGATCCAAAATCTACCTGTAGGCTCTTGTGAAGGTAATGTCGGGTGAGTTCCTTCTATATGGTAGATTCTATTTGGCTGCTTATGAACTCTAGAAAGATGTTCAGTATTAGGACGAACACCACTTTTTCTTATGGGTTTGTTTCTGTACCCAACGAACATCAAACCACTTTTTTGTTTCTTCCAAATATCTTCAGGTAAAATTGTATATTCACTTTCTTCTAAATAATGAAAATCCCCTGTTTTATCCAGGATGTCTTTAATATAGACATTAGGACTGTCATGTTTAAGTTTTGCAAAGTCAAAATAGCCTTTTTTTGTTGCTACTATATATATTCTTTCTCTATTCTGTGCTAAACCAAAGTCTTTTGCATTTAGTACCTTCCAGTTAGGGTAATACCCAGCATCCTCTAAACTTCTCAATATAACCTTTAGTGTACGGCCATTGTCATGGTTCTTAAGATGCTTAACATTCTCTAGGAATATGATAGAGGGACTCTTCTCTTTGACTATCTCCATTATATTAAAGAATAATGTTCCTCTAGTATCGTAAAAACCTTTTTGATGGCCGCTAATGGAAAACGGTTGGCAGGGAAACCCGGCGCACAAAATGTCGTGGTTGGGTATGTCTTTGGGGCTAATCTGGGTAACATCCCCTGCAGGGGTCTCACTAAAGTTTTCTTCATATGTTTTTGCACACTCTGAATCTATTTCGGAGGAGAAAACACATTTTCCTCCCGTATTTTCAAATGCTATCCGTATACCCCCTATACCTGAAAATAGATCAATAAACTTAAAGTTTTTACTAAGCATATTTTTATAATACACTATAACTTTTTGGTTACGGATTAGACTTAGATTTCAAAATTCTAGCGCCGGAGCTAATCTTTATTTGAACGAATTTTGAAGAACAAAACTATGCTCTTTCTAAGTACCATCTGATAGATTACATCTTAATCTTGTATTACTAAGATTTTAGATTTATTGTAATTAAACAATGTCTTTACCTAAAAAAGCTATAGAAGAGTTTAAGCAGATCTATAAGAAAAAATTTGAAGAAGAATTATCCAATGAGGAAGCGGTAGTTAAGGCAAATAGTGTTTTTAGACTTATGAAAGTTGTTACAAGACCTATTAAGGAATAATGGCCATGGTATCCCTAGAAAAAGCTAAGAAGATAATGGGCGATAAGGCAAAGAATATGTCTGATAAACAGATATTAAAGGTGCTTGAAGATATGAATGTGCTAGCAAGACTTTCGATAGACCAGTTTTTGGCTATGGCACCAGAGGAACGTAAGGAATTCTCTAAAGAACACCACAAATCGGATACCAAGATTTAATAATTTATTTAAGAAAATTATGTCTTTTTGGTCATTTTCGCTGTATTTTAAGTCTAAATTGCTAATTTATACTAAATTATGCAAAGAATTGAGAACGCAGTTGGGTTTAGTTCTTGGCGCCGCTAGGCACTTTTAAAACATATCCCACTCGTATATTTGGTTTCTCTGCGGTCTTTGGAGATGGTAGGGGTGGGGTATAGTTCAATAGCGCTTATTGGCACTCCGCTGTGTTCTAGAGGTATATTACTGGATTAAATTTGATTTATCCGTACTCTTTGAGGAATATGGGGGTAGGGGCTGCTTTAATTGTTATTGTGTGGTGTAGAATCGTAGTAAGAATTTATATGAAAATCATGCCGGACGATAAAATTGATATTGACGGAATATCCGACGACCGATTATACGAAATCGTGGCCTTTTTGGTTGATAGAGATGCTTTTATTAAGGATATTAAAAGAGCTAGAGAAAGTTTTGGGTTTAAAAAACCATTAACGTTAGCCCAAGCAAAAAAATGGGTAGGCAGGAAGACAACCGTTAAAAGTTTGCCTTTGATGGGTAAAGAGGATAAAGAAATTTCAAGTCAAAGTTTCAGGTTTTCGAATCGAATAAGGCTGATAAGAGAAAAGCATCATATTGGAGAAAACTTTAGCGAAATAGTTAAATATGCAGTACTTTCGAATACGATAACAGATACGCATTACCATTTTTCAGCTTTTTCTACTACATACCCATTCAGTTACGAATTCAAAGAAGCTGTTATAGATGGTTATCTTGAACAGCCTACTGTTGTTATATTTGTGAGTGCTGAAACTACCCAAGAAGAAGTTAATAAACTAATGGAAACTGAAGTAAAAGATCATTTCAAGGAGCTTGGTGACGCAAAGAAGGTCCCAATTAGAATAATGAGTGATATTAGAGAGGTACGCAGGTGGTATTGGCTAAAAAAAGGAACTACATACCCAAAATTACATGATTTATTGGAAAAAGAGATGGGAATTAAAGTTCCTGAATATAATACAATGATCAAATCTATACAAAGATATAAACGTAAGCTTCTATAACACACTTTATTATGGACATTTAATCTAACTATAAATGTCCTGTACATATAACTCCTCTATTATTGTGAATCGTATTTTTCTTAGAATGTTCTAAATTTATTAAATGCTATCTAAAAAGCTTGTAAACGATTTTAGAAAAATAGCTTCGACAAACCTAAAGTTGGAACTTACCAACAAGGAGGCAAAAGAATTAGGTGAATTTTTAGTTCTGTATTTTGGTTTGCTAACAGGTATAAATAATGAATAGGGGTGATTTATATCTAAAAGATCATGGAATAAGTGAAGAGTTTGCAAAGTCTCAAGGATTAACTTGGGACGACAATGCCCTTTATATTCCAGTAAAAGATATAAATGAAAAAATACTTTTCGAAAAGACTAGAAATTTAAATTACACCCCTGAAGGATACCAGCCAAAATATAAAAATGCTCCCGGCTCTAGTGCCACATTATTTAATTTACATAAGATAAGAGACTCGCCTGAAATAGTTATTTGCGAAGGGGAGATTGACTGCTTGAAGCTTAGCCAAGAAGAGTTCCCCGCTGTGTCATCTACAGGAGGCACAAGCACCTTTAAACCGGAATGGGCCGAGCATTTTGAGGATAAAAGAGTCTGGGTTTGTTACGACGCTGATGGGGCAGGTAAGATTGGTGCGGAGAGGGTACTAAAACTTATCCCACATGCTCGCGAAATAAGGTTACCTGAAGGCATAAAAGACATTTGTGACTATTTTATAGCAGGGTACACGAAGGAGGACTTCTCAAGCTTAATGGAAGCCACATCTCTTACGGAAGAGATAGATGTTAATGAGATAGCTCGAGATATGCTGACCTTAACCATGAAGGACTTGTATGAGATTAAATATGAGAAAGAGGCTTTTATCATCGATAGATTTCTTCCAGTAGCAGGTATGACTATGGTGTCCGGAGATTCTGGTGTAGGAAAGTCGTGGATTGCTCTCGATGTAATTAGATCAATTAGTGACAATACGCTATTTCTTGATCATTTTGCAATTAATCATCCAAAAGTACCTATCTTACTCATAGATAAAGAAAACGGTCTTAGAAGGATTCAACTAAGATCTAAGGGTATGGGAATAATCAACTCTGAGGATATACACATTATTGAACACCCGCATAAGTTTAACCTCACAGATGAGGTTTTACTTGAAGAAGTAAGAGACCTAATAATAGAAAAGGAAATAAAGGTTGTTATAGTGGATTCTTTCGTTGATATTTTGATAGGCAGTGAGAATGATTCTGCAGATATTTCTACGGTATTTAATACATTACGTTCCATTTCCACAGAGGTTAGTTGGTTGCTCCTGCACCATGAGTCTAAGCCTGTGCCTAATTTTAGAAGAAGTTCCGGGGATAGGGCAAGGGGTTCCAGTAATATAAAGGCACAAGTAGATTATTTGTTTAGCGCCCAGAGAACAAAAAAATTAAAAATCATAAATATTGAACAAGGAAAAGCAAGGGACTATGAGAAACTACCAAAATTTGCAATCGAGTTTCTTTCTAACGGCGAAGAAGTAATGACAGGGTTTAGATATGTAGGTGAGGTACAGGACGAGATTACGAAGGTGGAGGAGGCAGGAGAGTTCCTACTAGAATTTATAGACGAGAACCCAAATGCAACCATTAAAGCAATAGAGATAGGAGGGGATGCTAGAGGTATAACCAAAGCATCACTAAAAAGAGCTCGTGACATGTTAATTGAGAAACAGCTTATAGAGTCTACCCCAGACCCTACAAATAAAAAAAGGAAATTATTTAACAAGTTGGAGGTATCTGAAGAATGAGTTCAATATACAGTTCATTATATGAATGAACTGATGAACTGTATTTTCTACTTACTAGGAAAAAATGCTATTAGAAAAGTGCATATATTTAATAAAGGCTGTTACTAAAGCATTATATAGAGTCAGCTCAAATAGAGATCATGATACAAGTTTGAGCTATCTAATTGAATCAAAAGGGAGGTGACTATATAATTTAGTAGCAACCAGAATTATCGTTAGATTTTTTAATGCCCTCATGGGACAGAATCTAACGGTTCTGGTTGCACCCGTGGGGGCTTTAATTATGAAAAAAACATTAATATTTTGTAGAGTAAGTTCAAGAGAGCAAGAGGAATCTGGCTATTCTTTGCCTGCCCAGAGAAAACTTCTTGAGGAATATACTAACAGGTTGGACTTAAATGTTGTTAAAGTATTTTCTATATCAGAATCTGCAGGTGGTAATAAACAAAGGAAGATATTTAATGAAATGCTTTCTTATTTAGAAGCTAACAGGATTGAGGCACTGATAGTTGAAAAAACTGATAGATTGAGTCGTAATCTAAAAGACGCGGTAGCGATTAACGATTGGGTAGCTAAGAAAGCTGAAAATCAGGTTCACTTTGTTAAAGAGAACTTTATATTATCCAGAGATTCGCGTTCAAACGAGAAATTTATTTGGAATATCAAGGTCACTGTGGCCCAGTTATATATTGATAACCTAAGTGAGGAAGTTAAAAAAGGGCAGAAAGAGAAGTTGGCACAAGGTTGGTTGCCTACCAAACCCCCTTTTGGATATAAATCTGCTGGGGAGGAAGGGCGCAGAACACACATCCCTGATGAAGTGACTAAACCAATAGTGATCTGGATGTTTAATACATACGCTAGTGGTTGTTGTTCCTTATTAATGCTAACAGACACTCTAAACGGCAAACTAGAGCCTCTAACAGGTAAAAAACTGTCTAGGAGTATGGTTCACAGATATCTTACTAACCCCTTCTATATCGGGATGAACACCTGGAACGGAAAAGTCACACAGGGAAGCCAGGAAACATACATTGATAAGGATACTTTCGATAAAGTGCAAGAGATACTTACTGGAAGACACGCTCCCAAACAGCAAAAACATAGTTTCATTTTCAGAAAACTAATTACTTGTAAGGAATGTGGTGGAACTATTACCTGGGAAAAGAAGAAGGAACGAAATTATGGGCATTGTAGCCATTACAGAGATTGCAAACAAAAGGGTACTGTAAAGGATTATGAACTAGAGGAGAAGCTTCTCCCTGCCTTTAAGGTATTGAAGATAAAAGATAAGGATTTGCTTAACTGGATTAGAAAAGCTCTTAAAGAGACTCACACAACTGAAACAACCGATTATTCGAGTGTGCTAAAGACCCTTAACACTCGCGAGACGAGAGTAAAGAAAAGATTGGGGGGTTTATATACCGACAAGTTAGATGGAGTGATTACAGAGGAGTTTTACGATGAAAAAAATGCGGAATTTCTAGAAGAACGCTCTTCCATAACCTCACAAAGAGAAAAACTTAATATAAAGGATAAGAAATTTTATGAACGATCCGTTGCGTTGTACGATGTAGCCCAAAAAGCCGATAAGGCGTACTCCCCTCTTACGCCTGACAAAAAAAGAAATCTTCTAAACATTGTGTTCAAGAACATGGAATTATATAACGGTGAATTTACTTTTGAATACAGCAAAAACTATAAATTATTATACGAAGCTGTAAAAGCTACAAATAGTTCTAAAATATCCGGAAACACTAAATTAAAAGAAGAAATTTTAGAACAGAAAGATTTCGCCGGTGTGAAAGCAAATATTAAGGGTTTTGAGGATGTCCGTACCGATTGGCTGGGGGACAGGGACTCGAACCCCAATTTCCGGGATCAAAACCCGGCGTGCTACCATTACACCATCCCCCATCAGACGTTGCAATTATATTGTAAAATAAGGCAATGCACAATTTAAAGTTAAAAGTAAATAAAACAACATTTGTTACACCCAAAAACATAAAGATTGATTTTGATGTTGTATCTCCTTCTGATTTCACCTTTAAGGGAGGACAACATATCAATATAATGGTTGGAGATAACCTTGTAAGGCCTTATTCCATATGCTCTGATCCTGTTAATCCCTCTGAATTATCAATTGTAGTATCAGTGGGACATGAGGGATCAGGTTCAAAATATCTAAAGGAGTTGAAAAAGGGTGCTGAAGTTTCTGCAGTAGGTCCTGCAGGAAAACTTAGTATAAAAACACCTATGAAGGAAAATCTTGTATTTGTAGCTACAGGTACAGGAGTATGTCCCTTCATTGCTGATTTGTATGAGTTGGCAGCAGGAAAGGTACTAAAGAACATTAAACTATACTTTGGAGTCATTAATGAAGAAGAAAGGTTCTTTATTGATGAACTTGAGGAATTCAGAAAGGTACTCCCCTTCTTTGAGTATGATCTTTGCCTATCTAAACCTTCTAAGGAGTGGCAGGGTAACAAAGGTCGTGTAACAGAGTTTGTTAGGTTTCTAGCACCAAAGAATACTCAGGTTTATATATGTGGGCATAAAGACATGGTGGCTGAGGTCAAGAAACTCGCTATTGAAGCAGGAGTGTCTGAAGATAATATTATTGGGTAGAACTAGTATTAACTACTTCTAGGAATTTTCTTTTAATATCATCAAATTCTAAATGTCCCAGTATTTCCTCTTTATTTAGCCAATCTAATTGTACTATCTCTGCCTTGCAGTTAATTTCTTTTGAAGTAGTAAGAATTCCAGTAAAGTAATAGGTCACACCTTTTTTACCAGCTCTGTCCGGTTTCTCCTCTCCATATATAAATTCATTGACAATACCTGTATCTGTGAGGTCATAGTCAGTAGGTAAGAGTTCAAGTTCTTCATTTATTTCTCTTTCTAGCCCATCTCTAATAGAGGAATCAGTAGGATCAATCTTTCCTCCTATGAATGTCCAAAAGTTATTCTTGTGCTTAAGCAAAAGATACTTTCTCTCTTCGGCTGGCGAATCTCTATATATCACTGCAACGACTCCATTAATTACTTCCATGTTGTGATTATACAATACGAGTATTTTTAAAAGCTTTGTGGGTAATGGTGGGCGGTGAGAGATTCGAACTCGCGACCTTCCGGATGTAAACCGGATGCTCTAACCAACTGAGCTAACCGCCCTTGTAACGGAGCAATTTTATCATAAAACAACAAATACGTCGCTTCTACTGCTTACTCCTAAAGTCTTTTCTCACTAATCAAATTACGGCAATAACCAGGTAGTATAGGCCCATAGCATTGACTGGTGGCTGGTTTCACGCTATAATACCCTTGTTAATAAAAGAACGCTTAGTTTTGGTTAGAACCTGTATAGCCCACAGTTTCATGGCAATACTAGGCGTTCTTTAATTTGTTCGAACATAACAATAGGAGAGAAATCATGAACGTGGAAATGGTTGAATTTATCTTTCGGGCCCTTCTAGTCCTGGAAGGACTTTGTTTTCTTATATCAGTTTTCTACCTTGTACAAGCAATCTATTACAAGGGGAAAGAAATGAATGCTGAAGAGAAGAAGAGAAGTATAAGGGTCCGATCGGATGCAGAGCACGTAGAGTGGGAAAATGCAGTCCACCAAGTACTGGTTTGGAAAGATAAAGCACAGTCTGCATTCCGAAATGGACTGTTCGGAATATTATTCACCATAGTTGCCTTGAAAGGTACCGAGATGCTATGGCTATATGTAAACTAGGAAAAACATTTCCTGCAGGCACCCCTTAAACGAAAGTTTGATAGGTGCCTGTTTTTTTGTGGACAAAGAATGTGTACGTAAGAAGTTGTATAATATGAATATGCGTAAAGGCAGTAGATTCCTAACAATTTTTACAATTGTTTACATCATATTTCTTTCGCTATTTTCATTTGATTCCCTGGAGGTATCCATTTGGGCATTTCTCATTCATATGATACCTTCCTTCTTACTCTTAATTGCATTGGTTATCTCACTTAAGAATGCAAAGCTTGGTGGTGGAATATTCTTGTCTTTATCAATTGTTGCAACCTTCTTCTTTTCAACTACATTAAATGCAATTGCATTTCTAATAATTACAGTTCCCCTACTTCTTATTGGAATTGCATATATTTCTCTTGCAACAAAGGGTGTGAAGCAATTACTAGTTCCTGTTGTATCTGTACTATTTCTTACTACCTTGTTTGTTTTTGTAATATCTTTATTCTCAATTGGAAATGATGTTAGAAACACTTGTAAGGGAGCTATGAAGTTTCATGAAGGAGATTGTGTAACAGCCTTGTCTTTGTATTTAGACTCTGAAATCTCTACCTTAGCCGAGCGTAAAAGAGCTGTGTGGACATTAGGCCAACTGGGGGACGGCAGAGCCTTACCTGTTTTGAATAAATACTTAACTGGAGAGGCATGTGATCATGAAACAATGCTTTGCCAATATGAACTTGAGAAAGCAATCAAGTGGTGTTCTACAAATGAAAATATACTAAGTCCTATCTGGCAAAGACTTTTCTTATAATCGACATTTAATCTATAATTGTCTTACAGTGAAATTTCTAAGAGTATTACTTGTTTTATTAATATTTGTAGCAGCAACCCTTACCCGTGTGAATCTATTTGATGAATCAGGTAGAGATATCAATACATATAAAAGAGCTGTTGAGGAATTCTTGGAAGGTAAGAATCCTTATGAATGGACTGTTAAAACCTATGATTCTGCAAAGGATCCTTGGAATCATGGTTTTGCTACCCTACCAGGATTACTCTTTGTTAATGCACCCTTATATCTAATACATCTGAGTAGTGATATTTCTTTAGATATCTTGTGGAAGATACCTGTGTTACTTGCTGATCTTGGTATAGGTCTATTTCTATTTAAGACACTAAATAAGAAAAACTATTATATGGCTGTGTTTGGGCTTGCTGTATGGCTATTTAATCCCTATATGCAGGTTATAGGCAAGTATTCGCATACAGATCCTATTGCAATATTTTTCTTATTATTAGGTCTTTATTTCTTGGAGGAAGATGATGTGTTGGCTGGTGTGTTTTATGCTCTCGCTGTGGCATTTAAAACATTCCCCTTAATACTATTACCTCTATTTTTAATAAAGAGTGATAATAAGATAAGGTTTATAACTGCTGCCGGTATTATTGGCTTTGCATTGAGTGTTCCCTTTATGAGCAGTATTTATGATTTTACTACATATGTGAAGGGGGCTTTATTGGTGCATGGTTCTCGTATTATGCAAGGTCGTCCCTTTCTGTTTTATATAAGTTATTACTACAAAATAGAATTGTTTCAAATAATACCTACCAGTGTTTATGCAAAACTTGCTCTGTTTTCTGGTTGGATAGCCTCCATACTTGTTTTATTTAAGAACAAGAACTTTGATAAATATGTACTTAGCTTAATTTGTTTCATACTCTTTTATGCCTTTACTCCCGTTTTAAATAGAACCTATCTTTTGTGGTTTATGCCCGTATTGATAGTTGCGCTATCTAAATTAGTTAGCACAAAGAAATTCTATCTATACTTTTTGAGTTTGACAGGGTTCTATTCATTTTATTTTTGGTATATATCTCAATGGAAAGATGGTTTCCACATATGGCACCCTTAATTGGTAAGGTAAAACACAAGTTACAGGTACTTTCTACATATGATTGGATATTTGGTTTTGTTCTATTGTCTGTTTCTTTTCTTAGTTTCTACAAGTTAGGTTCAATGATCTTTAACAATGATGCCCATTTTTGGTATGAGAGAACATTTAATTTCATTGAAGCTTTGAAGAAATTTGATTTTGCAGGTACATATCAGAATCCAAAACCTGGTATTACTATTATGTGGCTATCAGGACTCAGCACAGAAGCCTTCTTTACTCTTTACAAGGGAATATTTGGATTTAGACCCCATCTATATACAACTGATACATTCTCATATATACACTTTGCTGCTAGAGCTCCTCTTGTCTTGTTGAATCTAGGTTTCCTAGTATTTTTTTATATGAAGGTAAAAAAGCTTTTTTGTGAAAAAACAGCTTTGTTTGCAAGCATTCTGCTTGGTTTTCAACCTTTTTTCATTGCAACATCAAGGATATTCCACGCAGATAGCACGTTAACTGTGTTTATGGGAATATCTGCACTTCTTCTGGTTGATTATCTGGTGAACAGGCAAAAAGACTCTAGACTCATACTTTCAGGTATCTTTGGTGGTTTAGCTGTACTAACAAAGCTATCCGGTGTTTTCTTACTTCCCTACTCTGCTTTACTTCTTATTATTTACGCTCGAGTATATAAGAAAGCAGTACCTTTGTATATCAAGAGGCTTAGTATTTGGATTGGCTCTATGCTAGCTACCTTCTTTGTCTTATTTCCTGCTATGTGGGTAAAACCATTAGTTACACTAAACAGGCTCTATTTAGAGGCGTTCACGTTAACAGGTTCTGGTAGGGATGGTATTAGTCCATTTCATCACTATCTTGAAATATTTCCTGATTTCATTACACCTGTACTTCTTGTTTTGGTATTAGTAAGTATTTTCTGCCTAAGTATTAGAAGACATGAAGGGGGTAAAGCAAGGCTAGCGGAAAACTTCTTAGTACAAGCTGTTGTTGTATTCATCTTCTTCTACCTACTTCAAATGTCTGTGGTGTCACAGAAGATGCCAAGGTATCTAGTACCACTGTTTCCCTTTCTCTCAATTATTGCTGGATTCGGATTAAGTAGGCTGTTTAAGATTGCTAGTAAGAGAATTCATATTTGGTTAATACTCGTTTTTCTGGTAATTAACTTGTTACCTATTATTAGTTATTTCCCACACTATGCATTCTATGTTAATGAACCCGGAAGAGACTCTTTTGATTGTTCCTTATGTTCTGAGGTTGGTTCCTACATAAACAACATGGAAGATACCCCTGAGTTTAATGTGTTAATTGATTCAATCAACCCACAAAGGTTTAGACCGTTTATTAAGGGTACTGTTATTTCACAGGAAGAGCTTAATGCCTTTGAATCTTATGAGTATGTGATCATGGATTCACAAGGGTCAGAAGACAGTTACATAAATTGCTCAACTCTAAAAGAATTTACTTTCAAGAGTCTTACCTATTGGGAAGTATTGGAATGCAATAATTCTGATTTATAGATCTATTGTTGGATCTGCTGTTTGGTTAGTACCCTTGTAAGAATCTGATGATGCCTTTAGTAGACCGATCTTTTTTAAGAATTCAACTAATTTTTTCATTATGTAAGTGTAACAAAACATATGGTGTAAATGTATAATTGAAAAGTATTTAATTTGGAGAAATTATGACTACAAAAAAAGATCAGATATTCACAACAGTAACTATATTATTTGCTTTGTTTTTCTTGCTATCAATGTTTTTTGTTGGTATTAGCTTTAAGACCTTGCTTGTACTAGTACTTTGGTTTGTTTATTTTAAGCTAAGAAAGGATCAGAAGTTATTTACTGCAGCATTTAGCACTAAGCATGTAATTATTGTATCTTTGTTAGTTCTTGTTTCCTATTCAATAACTCCTTTTGGTAAAAGATCAAATAAGGCTTCCAGAATTGTAGGTACTAAAATGTACAACATTGCTTCTGAAGATGGGAAGACAAAGGGACAGGTTGAAGCAGATATATACAATACAGGTAAGGTAGGTGCTTCTTACTTTATTATCATCAAGGATACTTACAAGACTAATCAGTATTGTAGACCAGAACAAGCTTGTACAGATGGTATTGAATACACATATGCTCTAGACCTTGTTCGTGAAAATATAGATGATGAAGGTTCACTATCTTCAATCTACTGTAACAAAGACCATATACCAGAGGATCCATTTAACTATTCTTGGGAGGTCTACAGTTATAGAAGTTGTAATGCTGACACTGCAAATGTAACAACAGATACCTTTTTAGCAGAGTTCACTCTTGGGTTTAACAGTATGAAGGACTTTATGGCTACAGACATACTAAATACTCATGAAGCAGGTGCTTATTGGTTTATTGAGAGTCAGGAAGTAGATGGTAATTCTACCTCCACTACATACGCTGTTGATCTATTAAAGGCAATACAAAATGAACCAATATTTGCAAGTTATAAACTTAATTTAGAGGAGGTAAACTAAATGGAAAATGTTATAAGCACAATCTTAAATAATAGAACGTACTTATTGATAATTGCTCTGTGGGATTTGGTTTGGAAGGGATTAGCTCTATGGAGAGCTGCGAAGAATGACTCAAAGCCATGGTTTGTTATCTTATTAATTGCTAATACAGTTGGAATATTACCTATTGCCTACCTTATCTGGGATAAAAGAAAACATAGAATAAGATAGTTTACTTTAGTTTTAGACAGTGGTAACCTGTGCATATCTTGCCCAGCATAAGTTAGGAGTGTACACATGGGACTTTTAATTTTTCTAGTAATACTACTTGTTTTTTCGATCTTTGTAGCAAGTAGATTCGTGGGGTCATCAACAAAATTTGTAGTTGAAAATACCATAATAGGATCCTTAGTTGGAGGTGGGGTTTTTTATGGGGTATTGTTAGTAATATTACTAGGTTTTATCTGCAACTCTCTTTTGGGAAGCAATTGAAAGTTGGTTTCTAATTTTTGGCATCCATAATGTTCTTTCATTTGGGTGCCAAATTTATGTTCCTTGGTGGGGAGGGTGGGAATCGAACCCACATAGCCGGTTTTTCAGACCGGTGCCGTGACCGCCTTGGCTACCGCCCCCTGTAATGGAGCGAGAGACGGGGCTCGAACCCGCGAACCTTCTGCTTGGCAAGCAGACGCTCTACCAACTGAGCTACTCTCGCATGTGTTTAGCTAAAAGATCTATCCACTCCATCATTTTAATATGTAACTCTACACTTGAAAAGTACAAGGAACACATTCCGTACCTAACCTTTTTATCAGTTTTACTACGCGATGGCAAGGTTTGGATCTTGATGAACTGCTTCCTAGGTAGTTTCAATGCCTTTGACCAATAGGTCAAAGTCTCAGTTGGACAGTGATCCTCATAGATAAACAGACCTGCTCTTAGTCTAAATGTAGGAATTTTAAGAACTCTTACATAAAAATGTTTTATTGTTTTGACCATTCTTGTATCCGAGTTAATAAGTGAAACTCTACCGTTGGCGGCTTTTTCGCCTTCCCCCCAATATAAACCCAAACCAAATATGAAGAGAGGGTTTTCTAGTAGTTTATTAAATTCGTCCTGAGCTTCTCTACGGTATGCATTATGTCTATTTATAGTAGCCAGTCTTTTCGAACTGTTAATCTGCAATATTCTGTTTCTATTTGCCGCTAGATGTTTCTCATTTAGTTGTTTTGTGATAACTTGAGACCAATCTAGTTTTGAAAACCATGTACTTAAAGTACTTTTTGGTATTCCAAGTTTAAGTTTAATTCTTGAGTAACTAGCTCCGGCTTTTCTCAATTTTAATGCTTGATTATATGTGGTTACGGAGTACATAATATGGTACAACATATGTTATTATAATATGCGTACTTGAGTAGCACAAGGACTAAAGTTGCAAATAGTAGGGCAACCTTAGGAAATTCAGAATTTTACCTACCAACTACCTCCTCCGCCTCCTCCACCCCCTCCTCCTGAAAATCCTCCAGAGAACCCACTGGAATGTCCTGTGGAGCTTCTTGTGGAGCTCATTGTAACAGCATTGCTCATAGATGTATTAAAACTTGAGATCATGTGGGCATATGAGAAGGCTCCTATGTTACTTGTTTCCATCCAATCAGGACTTTTAAGGTCAATATCCTTGAATCTATCAACCCAAACCTTCTCAATTCCAAGTGATATAGCGTATGGTAAGAGTTTCTCAAAAAACATTTGATTCTTTGCTTGAAATTCAAGTTGTTTGTCTTGGGAAGTAACAAAGTTTTTAAGTGAGTTTGCAACTGCTATAGCATGTGCCCCTGTATCACTCTTTTCTATGGCCTTAAGCAAAAGAAGTGAAACAATAAATAGGAATATATTGAATGTGAAGATACTTAACATCAAAAGTAATCCATACTTTATCTTTACCTTATGGGGATTATCCAAAAACAACTTATCTTCAACCAATTGATCATACATGGAGTTAAATACCTTGCTTATCTTACCTGCAAAACCAACTCTACTAGATATATCCTTAGTACTTACTACATCCTTTGATAGAAATATTGCATCTAGTAGCTTTTTCTCATAATCAAGCAATGTACTATTTGATTCCCAATCAAGTAACTTTGTGAATATAAACTCAGCCTTTTTAAGAAAACCTTGTTTCTGTGATTCAGTAATTTGTAAGAAGCCCTTTTGTGCTAATTGAATGATCGCTGCCGTAACGTCTCTTACATCTGCAGACTTATCTGTTATGGTTCCTACCTCTCCTGCGGTTAGTTCTCTACCTGAATCTGTCTTTGGTGGATCAAACCATGCGGCAACTACCCTTTTCTCATTTGGATGCTTCTTAATCTTTCTTATATTCTTTTTTAGTAAATAACCTGGTAAAACAAAATAAAAGGCAATGGATGCAATTGTGATAAGGATCCCTACTATCTTTTCTAATAGTGGATTACCTACTTGAACTGGTTCATTTACGCTAACAACACCTTTGGGAAAGCCAAAAACTACAGTTAAACCCTCACCTGCACCTAATCCTTTGGTTGTATATACATGTATTTTGTTGTTTTTAGTCTCACTTTTGCAATTAGTGGTAGTTCCACCATATGTTCCTGTATAACAAGCCACTGTGACGTCTTCTAAGCCTGTAGATATGCTAAATAACATATCTACTGAATCAATTGGAACAATCCAATCGTTTCCCGTTACATTCCAATAAAGCTCATCGTGATCACTAAAATATGTTAAGGCACCGTCTAAGACATAGTTAACTACGTATACCTGACTACCTTCAATTTTCTTATTAGGATCACCAATTTTTAGGTTTAATTCAGATTTAGTGGAGTTATCTTGATAATTCCAATCCTCTACTCCAGCTTGCTTTACTACCATTCGAAAGTCTCTGTCGTCTTGATTTGTTTTAACAAGTGGAATCTTTCTAAATATTCCGTGTCTAAGTGTTGGAAAGAAGTAATTAATGGATTCATTAACGATAACTGATCCGTCCTCAGATACTGATATTACTGAGCTAAATTCACTTATGCGTTCTGTAGTAGTATCTGCTGCGGCATATGCAATATTAGAACCAAAGGTATTAACAAGAAGTAATACTAGTATAAGTTGTAGCAGTCTTTTCATATATTAAATGGTGGGCGAGACAGGACTCGAACCTGCACAGGATTTCTCCCATAACGACCTCAACGTTACGCGTATACCAATTCCGCCACTCGCCCAAGCATATGATATTATATCAAAGCAAATCAACGAATCCTACACTAAAAGGGAGTAATAGAGATGGGTAAAATAAGAAAAAGTAGGGGGAAAACTAGGCTACCAAGAGTCCCGAAGGACAAACAATGCGCCCCGAGGACACACGTTATGAAATTAACCCTCTTGGATAGAGAAAACTTACCACACGACTCCCCCTCACGAGAATGGAAGTGCGAAAAGTGTGGCTTCACAACCAGTGTTTTAGAAAAGGTAACATCCTATAAAAACTAATAAACCATGCAGTAACCCGCATGGTTTTTTGGTGCCAGAGGGGGGATTCGAACCCCCACGCACAAAGTGCACTACCTTCTGAGGATAGCGAGTCTACCGGTTCCTCCACTCTGGCATATGCCGTTATTATACCTGTACTAATATGAATTGTGGTATTCTTATGGAATGGGCTATATAGCTATTGTTATAGGTGCTGTCCTCTCCGCCTTGAACTTTCCATTTCTAAAATCTGCCTTAGCTACATTTACCCCTTACTCTTTAATGACTGTTAGGTTTATTATGGCTACGTTTATCTTTTTACCTATATATCTGTTGTTTTTCAAAGAAAAGATCTTAAAAAGGTCTATTAAAGAGGTGATGTTACTCTCTTTGTTCCTATTTGGGGGTTTAGCTTTGATTGTGTGCGGTCTAGATTGCACCACAGTAACAAGCACTCATGCAATTACTACATTAGTACCAATACTTACAACAATAGGATCTGTAATACTTTTAAAGGAAGCTGTAAAGAAAAGACAATATCTAGGTTTTGTTGTGGGTTTTCTAGGGTTAGGTGTACTAACTCTCAATCCTTTATTCTCAAATGGTGTTCAAATTGGTTCCTTAAAGGGTAATTTACTTGTAGGATTATCTACACTTTGTACAACAGCATATATTCTGTATTCAAAGAAAGTTACAAGACTTATTTCACCTCATACAACTTTAATGGGCACACTTATTTGTTGTACTGTCCTCTTTACTTTAACAAGTTTGATAGAGGTTGCACTGGGACATCACTTATTACTGCAACCATTAACTATTAGTAATGTCTGGCAACTACTTTATCTATCAATCTTTGGTACAGTAATAGGTTTTTTCACTTACCAATATGGAATAAAGACCGCGTCTTCCTTCTTTGCAGGTCTGAGTATCTACATACAATTTCCTGTAGTTATTCTGTTGGGAGTGTTTTATTACAATGAGACACTCACTAATTTATTTATATTGGGAGTAATTATGTCTGTTGTGGGTGCTTTCTTAGCAGTTAATTACAAGAAAACTTAAAAATACACCCCACATATGCTATTGTCCAACTACTATGACTAATAAACTAATAAAAGGTGCTAAAACAGCTATAAATAAGTGTCTGGAAGTTACTTCTGCGGATAGAGTTCTAATTATTACAGATGAGGATACCAAAGAGGTTGGTGAAGCCTTAAGGGCAGAGGCAGAAAAGAATACAAAGAATGTTTTATATCTAATAATTGAGGATTTCATTAAAAGACCTGCAACTAAGTTACCTAATGCCTTAGTTAGCCAAATAAAGGAGTTCAAACCTACAGTCACAATTTATGCTGCTCAAGGGCAACAGGGTGAGCTTCCTGTATTTAGAGTTCCTCTAATTGGTCTTTGTACAAAGGAATTAAATTGTAGACACGCTCATATGATTTCAATTACTAAAGAGCTTATGGAAGATGGTTTAAACAAAGACTATGATCTTGTTTACAAGGTTTCAAATAATTTAGCAAACCTTTTAAAAGAAACAAACAAAATTCACGTAACAGATAAACATGGTACTGACATTACATTTGATCTAGATGTGAAAGATAGAAAATGGTCAGTATTTAGTGGGCCCATTACTGCAGGTGAAATGAGAAATCTTCCTGGTGGGGAAGTATTTACATGCCCTATTAGTGCAAACGGAACATTTGTAAGTTGGGTGTTAGGAGATTTTCTTTCTGGAAAATATGGTGAACTAACTACCCCACTGACTGTTATCATAAAGGATGGTTATGTTACTGAAACAGCATGCGAAAACAGTGATATTAAAAAAGACTTTGATGATTACATACAAACACATAAGTATGGGAATAGAATTGGAGAACTGGGAATTGGTACTCTTGTAGGTCTGCAGAAGTTTGTTGGAAACTTACTTCAAGATGAGAAATTTCCAGGAGTACATATAGCCTTTGGAGGTTCATATCCACACGAAACGGGTGCAGATTGGGATTGTGATTCACATATAGATATTATTGCTAAAGATGTATCAATCTCACTTACTACAGAAAACAAAGAACTAGAGGTAATGAAAAAAGGTGTGTATCAAAACTTTATACTTGATTAAGAGACGCAAAGTATCTCTCTAATTCCTGTAGCATGTTCTCTGGACTCGTATAGCTAATAATATTGTCTGTAACTACGCTGATAGATCTTCCTACTTTATTGTCTACTTTGTGTATAGCAACAATTGGAACACCGTGAGTATGTGCCCATCCCATCTCGATTCCCAGTCCAGTAGACGGTAAGGATACTTCAGCAATCATTAGATCACATTCTTTTATGTATTTCTGTGAATTAAATGGTTTCTCACTATCCTCATGAGGAAGAGTAATATTGTGTTTTTCACTTAAAGAACTAGTTTTTAGTGGAGCATACAATTCTTCCTTGTAGTTATAATCACTGGAATGGCCTACATATATGTTCATATGAAAATTATATCATTGGTGGTGAGGGCGGAGGGATTCGAACCCCCGACACGTTGGTTAAGAGCCAACTGCTCTACCCCTGAGCTACGCCCCCATAAACAACAAACAGTTTATCACATTTGAATTGATGATAGTATTATCTCATGTCTGATATGACTGAGGAAAGTGGCATTACAATTGAAAAAACAGAAAGTGCGAAGGTTGATGCTAACAATGTAATGGAATCTATTAAAGGTTTGAATTCGGAGGAAAAAGAGATTGCACAAGAAGTTCTTGTTAGCTTTTTTTTAAAGGATGGGCCGGAGAGTGTCAAAAAAGAAATAAAAAAGCAAAATGCAATAAGGAAAAGAAAGAGATTGGTTCCATTAACTGAGAACGATAAGAAAGCTCGACTTCGAGGGTCCTTTTTTGAACAAAGTGCTAAATATCTTTTAGAGAAGGAAGATAAAATAGAGGACACTGAATTCAGCGATTTCGTATTGGAAATAACTAGAAATCCGAAGTTACTTTTAGATTCAACTTTAAAGTTAATTCAAGATCTTCCTAAAGCAGAGCAAAGAAAATATAGAGAAACCTTAAGAGAGCTTGATAAGCAATATGATGAGCTACCTAGAAATCCAAGAAACAATGACGCCATATCAATTACACTTTTGGATAACCCCGTAGATGACAGAAGACAAGCTGTATTAACACATGCGTTTGAAATGAAGAACTTCAACTTAAGTAAAGGTGACTCAAGTGATCAGCTTAGAGTCCAATTAGGAGGTTCTCATGAGGATATGCGGAAAATTGTACATGCAATTTTTAAAATATACCCTGCTTATAGACAGTTAAAAGGATTAGAAAACTACCCTGATGTGATAAGAATAGTATCCGAAAAAAGTTTCAAGCAAGTCGTAGTACAACCTGAAGGAGTCATAGAAGATGAGCGAAAAAAAGATTATGAGTCTGAAATAGGAGATTATGGATTCATCTACACAAAATTAAATAGTCACACATTGCATAAAATATATACTGCTCTAACACCCATTGTACTTAGGAGGTAACTGCTATGTCAGCAATATTTTTGAAACGTTCTTTTAGTGTTGTATTGAAAAACTCTTCTCTGGATTCATCCTTTACTGAAGCAAACTCCTGCCAAAGACTTCTACCTGCAAGAAACCCTGAGGCACCCGCCTTTATAGCTACATCCAGGTTGTCATAAAAGTCTAGAAACTCTTGCCCTCTTGTAAGAAGTATCCATGGGGTGTCACCTACTAATTGTGTTATCTTTTCACATTTCTCTTTACTTCCAGGATATTCAAGTTTAAACACATCTGGTTGTACCTTTGCATCAAGTAGTATCTCAACTATCTTTACAACATCAACCTCTTCTAGTTTCTTACCATATGATCTGGGTTCTAAAAAGTATGGGAAATCTATTTCCTTTGCCATTTCCATTACAGCACCCGCAGTTTCAATCTGCTTATCTAAATGTTTCATCTCAGGGTTTAGATGAAGGAGTAGTTTAACTCCCGATGCGCCTGCTTCCTTTATTTGTTCTGCAGTATATTTGAGCTTTGTTAGCTGTTCGCCATCTATATCCTTATAACCACTTTCTTCAATAGGAAGAAGAAATGGTTTTGTGTGCGTATCTAATTTGTTATAAGCAGGAAGTCCGAAGTCTGGATCAATTAGTACACCACTCATTTGATCGTACACACTAGAAATAATTTCGCTTTTTAATTCTATGGCTTCATCCGGGTCAGTACTGTCTGGGTCATCAGGATTAATAAGCTTCTTAAAACTACCCCTATGATCAAGGGCGAGCATTAATATCTTTTCGTTTGTTGTGAATTTTGTTAGTTTAGAGTCCATTCAAAGTTTTCTAAATCTTTAATAGTCTTGTATACATACGTCTTATTGGCAAAGAAACGAACTGGTTTTTCTGATATACCTTCCCTGATTGCAAGTATTACGGATTTACCTAATATTTTAGCCCAGATTAGTTCAAATAATAGACCTTTACTAAATACACTGGAGTTAACATAGGCAACAACATAATCAGCTTCCCTAAGATTTTTTATGATATGGATCATCTTGCTGCTAATAGGGTGCGTAAGATCCTTCCATCCCTGTAAGTCTCTACCAAGGATATATGTCTTGTGACCCTTGTCTTCTAGAATTATTGAAAGCGTCTGAACATCTTCACGAACTACTTGTTTGTTTTGTACATTTGAAAATTTATAGGCTATATATATCTTCATATTCTTAGTAATGATACCAAAATATAACAAATGGCGCCTCCTGAGGGATTCGAACCCCCGACCCCTCGGTTCGAAGCCGAGTGCTCTGTCCACTGAGCTAAGGAGGCATGCATTACCTTGCAAGTGCAATTATAACCTTCAAGCGACCTACTAGCAATTTGACGTATCAACGTATTGTTTCTATTATCAAAGAGTGATGTTTATAAGAAAACACAACAAACTTGTTACTGCGTTACTCTTTTTAGTTCTATATATAGGTATTGGTAGCTTTGTTTCATATACACTAAATCAAAAAACTACCCCCTTTAAGGAAAGTAGTGAAAAGAGGGAACCTGTGAATAAAACTAAGCCTGCAAAGGTACAACTAATTATTGATAATGGGTTAGTACAAACGAGTCATGTCACAACACTTCTAAACACTGATTCTCTTGGCGATTTAGTAGAACATTTAAGAGGAGAAGGAATGGTTACCTATGAAATTGGTTATTTTGTAGATGGAACGAGACTTACAGAGGTAAATGGTAGTACAGAAACTGAAGTTAAAAGTTGGGTATTTTATGATGAAGGTGTTGGGATTGATACTCCCTTTACCGATTACAAACTAGATGATAACAATGTTTATACACTTGTACTTGAATGATTACTCATAACGTAGAGCATCAATAGGATCTTTTTTAGCAGCTTTGATTGCAGGGTATGTTCCAAAAACCATTCCAACAAATGCTGAGAATCCAAAAGCAAGAATTACTGACCATAAAGATACAGACATATCTAACCCAACAAACTTTTTCACCAAAATTGATGTTAGAAGAGACAGTAAGAGACCTATTAGACCTCCTGTTAAGCTAAGAAAGGTAGATTCAAGCAGAAACTGAACTCCTATGCTATTTGGTGTTGCCCCTAAAGCCTTTCTTAGACCAATTTCCCTAGTTCTCTCTGTAACTGTAACAAACATTATATTCATAATTCCTATACCGCCAGCTAAAAGAGAAATACCAGCAATAGCTCCTACACCAACAGTAATCACTCCTATTACATTGGTTATTGTTCCAAGAATTTCAGACTGAGATAAGACACTGAAATCATCTTCCTCTAAATCCCTGAGTAAAGCCAACTCAACCTGTTTCATCAATGTATCAACATTAACCCCCTCCTTTGCCTTCATTCCAATACTAGAAAAAACATCTACTTCAAAGTATTCCATAGCCGTTGTATAAGGTATAAACACCCTATCATCGAATTGTGAGCTCTTAGGGGTCGTTTCACCAATGACCACATAGCTTTCCTCATTTATCTTTATTGATTCTCCAATAGCATCTTTTGCTCCAAAAAGTTCTTCCCTAACCAAGGGACCAATGACTACAACCTTCGCTTTGGATCTAACTTCTGAATTATTAAAGAAACGTCCACTAGACATAGTGTTATCGAAAACGCTAAAGGCATCTGAATTACCCGCAATCATACCTGATCTAAATGTCTTAGTCTTATTTTTTGCCAAAACTGACAATCTAATTGAAGGGGTTATAGCTTCTATTGAATCGCCAACGTACCTCTCTATTAGTTCTATATGCTCATCAGCCAATTTGTTCTTTGAAAAGTATTTTGCAGGATCATCTGAAAAATCCGCTTTACCCGGGGCCACAAGAATAAGATTAGAACCCAATGCGTTAAATCTCTCTGTAATAAAATTTTCTAAACCAGCACCTACAGATACCAACGAAACTACAGAGAAAACACCAATAATTACCCCAAGCATAGTTAAAAAGGTTCTTAACTTGTTTTTACTTAAAGCTGTTAGTACTGTATTGATTAATTCAACTATGTTCATTCGTACCTTAATGCTGTAATAGGGTCTTTTTTACCAGCATTTATTGCCGGATAAGTACCAAATATAACTCCAACAGCAACAGAAAAAACAAATGCAGTAACTATTGCTGCAGGTGTCATTTCTGCTCTAATAAATTGTTGAACGCTAAGTGTAGCAAGTGCTCCTAAGCCTAAGCCCACAATTCCTCCAATTACACTTAAAAACACAGATTCAACTAGAAATTGTATAGTAATGTTTGAGGGTGTTGCCCCCAGTGCCTTTCTTAAACCCACCTCTCTTGTTCTTTCCGTCACGGACACTAACATAATATTCATAATACCAATACCACCAACAAGTAAGGAGATACCTGCAATAGCACCAAGGGCTATGGTAATAATATCCAAAATCTCCTGAATAGAACCTAAAACATCAGCTTGAGATAAAACTGAGAACTCATCGTCTCTTAAGTCCCTTAGCAAGGCTAATTCGACTTGACGAATGGCAGGTGCAACGTGCGCTGTGTCATCAACTTTTGCTACAATACTTGAAAAATTATCTATCTCAAAGATCTCTGCCAATGTCGTATATGGAATGATTACACCATCATCATAGTTACTACCCTTTGACTCAAATGTACCAATGACTTCGAAACGCTCACTACCTATCTTCACATCCATTCCTACTGGATTACTACTACCAAATAATTCGGAAACAACATTAGGACCTAAAATAACTACCTTAGCTTCCGACTTTTCTTCTGATTTATTAAACGAACGACCTGAATTGACTAAATAGTTAAAACCAGAAACACCCTCATAATTAACTCCCACAAGTTCGGAATAGTACGACTTTGTCTTAAAGTTTACATTTTCACCTACAAAGTTGTAGGGGTATATCCCCACAAGAAAGTCATTCGCATGCTGTTCTATTAATTTAAGGTGCTTATTAGCAAGCTTATTATTGGTATATGTTTCTGCTGGATCTCCTGTAAAATCGCCACTTCCGGGGGACACAAAGATCAAGTTTGATCCTAATTTATCAAATTCATCAGTTATGTAATTCTCCATGCCTTTACCAAAGGCAATTAGAGTTACAACAGCAAATACACCAATGATTACTCCCAATATTGTTAATGAAGATCTTAGTTTATTTGCCCTTAACGCTGAAAGTGCTGTTTTTAGTACCTCATATAGTTTCATGCTAATGTGTGCTGCAAAAGCCCATTTCCTCCTTCAGACAACTTACCATCTTTTATAGTCACTACACGTTCTGCAATTTCAGCAAGATCAGGATCATGTGTAACAATTACAATTGTTTTACCTTGGTTATTTAGTTTGTTAAAGAGTGTAACCATTTCGTCCCCCGTTCTTGAATCTAAGTTTCCTGTAGGCTCATCGGCAAATACAATTGTTGGTTCAGTAACCAGTGCACGGGCAATGGCTACACGCTGTTTTTGACCACCGGAAAGCTCATTTGATTTGTTGTGAATTCTATCTCCAAGCTCAACAAGTTCCAACATTTCTGTTGCCTTTTTTAACCACTGGGACCTTGGCACCTCACTATATTTAAGAGGTAACATGACATTTTCTAAAGCTGAAGTACGGGCAAGAAGATTAAAGGATTGAAAAACAAATCCGATTTCTTTATTTCTAATTTTTGCAAGTTCAGCTTCCTCATAGCCTGTAACAGATTTACCTGACAATAGTATTTCTCCTGAGGTAGGGGTATCTAACAAACCTAGCATATGCATTAATGTGGATTTACCTGAACCTGATTTCCCAATTATTGAAAGGAATTCACCCTTTTCAATATTTATGGAAATATCATCAACGGCACGAATCTCAACGTCGCCCAATTGATATGTTTTTACAAGATTACGTGCTTCTAGAACCTTCATTCTGATTTATATTTTACCTTTACATCTTCGTGCATTTTATCTAGGTCACTTGGTTCGATAAGGTTAACATTTGATAAATCCGTAGTAATTTGTGTGTATAGATCTCCTTCAAGACCTGTTTCAATTGTTAGTTTCTTACCTTTACCATCTTCTTCAATCCAAACATAAGAGGAATTATCCTCTGTATAAATTGAATCGAAAATTAATGCTGCTACTTCATCTTCTGTTTCAGCTACAATGATTTTGGCATCCCCTGCCATACCAAATAAAACTGGTGCATTCTGATCTTTGTCTATGAATATTACTAATTCAAATTCCTCTGAGGTATCATCGGCATATTTAGGAAGTGATCCTAATACGCCAGAAAACACTTCGTCTTCATAGGCGTCAAGTGTAATTTCAACTAACTGGCCCTCACCCAGAAGTCCAAAGTCTTCCTGATCTATTTCAACTTCAAAAGTTAAACTATTAAGATTCACTATTTTTACAATAGTTTCACCAATACCAACAACCTCGCCCTGTTCCTTGTATACATCAACGACTGTGCCTTCAAATGAAGCATATAGGTAGGTATTTGAAAGAGTGCCTAGTGAGGCCTGATAGGTAGCTTCTGCTTGAGCTAAAAGCTCTCTAAGACGGGTCAAATTAAGCTCATATTCATCTTTGCCCCCAACGGCATTAAGATTTGTTTGGTAGTTTTCTACATAAATATCAAAATTGGCATTAGCAACATCTCTTGCATTCTTTGAAGCTTCTGCAGTTTTAGTACTGGAATAATTTGTGATATATCCAATAAGTTGTCCTTTTGATACGGTATCACCTTTTTTAACGTGTATATATTCAAGCCTGCCAACACCTGCAAAGGCTAGATCGGCTTCATCGGATGATTTAACCTTGCCACTAGCAGAAACAGACTGCTTAACTTTTACATTTGAGATTTCAAGTGATTCGACTAAGATACTGCCATTGCTCTTTTTCATAACAATGCCTCCAAGTACTAGGATTGCGGCAATTATTACTATTATGATTATCTTTCTTTTTTTTCTCACAGAGTTTATTTTCTCAAAATTACTGACGGTGTCAATTCTTTCTTTCATTAAGTTAATTATACTCCATCAATTAAATATCCAGCGCCTCTATACCTCCAAGAGGCATCTTATATAACTTGACTACATCTTTGCCATAATCAGTAAAGGTCAGTACAGGGTCTCTCTTGTGGTTTCTTATCCAATCATAGGGTTTATCTTGTAATATTGATTCATTAAAACTCTGAGGCTTGTATACATAGATATAATACTCAGCCTCAGAACCTTCTTTATCGTAGTCTTCCATATAAAACCTTGGGATGGACTTCTTTTCATTAGTACCGTAATAGGTGTACCCAGGGGTTCCATTCTCCCTTATATAAGCTTGAATCTCATCCCAGTGTCTATTATATGGAAATCCAAAGACACTTAGGTGATATCTAACCTCAGGTTTATGTATTGTCCAAAACAGAAACTGTTTGTTTCCCCAAGGATATTCACGCACATGATCAATAAATAGGGTGTGCGTTAGTGTAAAACTAAAGAGAAAATAAACAGAAATGCCTAGATAAAACATCTTATGACCTAACTTCTTTCCAAAAAGGTCAATTATAAGCTTCTCAACTACAAGTAGACCAAAACCCATCATTATTGCTACAGGTATTAAGTAGGTATATATATGTGTTCCAGGTACATCTGTAATCACTTCCATAAATAGAAAGGGAAACACAAACCAAATAATAAGAGGCCAGGTCTTTTTTAGTTTGAACAGGCCTAGAGTTGCTAAACCTATGTAGAGATACATCAGAAAGATAGGGTTATACAGTCTAAAGAGATAGATTGAACTAGAGATCTTTACTGAATTATTCGTTAATCTTCCACTCCAATAGTCAAACTGACTATCTGTAAGAGACAACACAAAGGGTATATAGAAAGCAGCCACAACAAGGGCACATACAAGAGAAGAAGCCAGAATATGGATTAATTTGGTTTTGTTAGAAATATCTTTGTATTTACCAAACCATTGCCAAAGGATATACAAAACAAATGGGGCAATAAATATGGCATCGTAGTGAGCTAATGCTGAGAGTCCCCAATAAAACATACCAATGTACCATCCCTTAATACGCCATTTGTCGTTATATAGTGCAAGGGAAAAGTAATAAAGTGCCAACATAAATAGAAATATTGTGAAGGATTGGTACTGAACCATTCTGGAAAAGGCGACCATGAGACCATTTAGGGATAGGAATAAGGAAGCGTATAGAGCAACACGAGTCCCAAAGTGCATCTTTATTACTTTATAAAAGACAAAGATAGCAAGTATTCCTGCGATTGCAAAGGGGAGACGCATTACTAAGGTATTGTAATAATCAGGTGTAATATATTTTAGTATGAAGGTGATAACAAACTGTAGAGGACCCTTTCGTTGTTCCATCAAAAAGTTCCACATTGATTGACCAACCTCAGGTCTGTACATGGCTTTAATCTCATCTCCCTGGTAATCCGACCAGTTAAGGTACATCAACCTTAACCAAAGAGTTGTAAATATTAAAAATATATGAGAAATAACTGTGTGACTAATCTTTGCTTTTACGGAGTTAATTATTGTTTTTAGCATATGTTAATTGTACGAGTACACGCATAATTCGTCCATTGCACGTGTAACCGCCACAAAAGCTTTCTTTGCCTGAGTGAAGTCTTTGACCCCTGTAGGGTCAAGACCAAGTACATAAACCTTTCCAAACTCTAGTCCCTTACAATTATCAAAGTGTGTCAGATACACAGCACGAGGCAAATAAGCTACACGGTCTGTTTCACGTAGTTTGATGTATTTTTCATGGGGAAGGTCCAAATTCGAAATAATTTCATCAATTTGATCGTAAATATCTTCATTCATACAAATAATTCCAACGCTTTTTTCAAGATTTTTTACATCTTCAGTAATTTCCTTGGTAAAATCAGACACGACGTCGTTAAATGAGTCGTGTTTCACAACCTTTGGTTCTGAACCTACTCTGTTAATTGAAATAGGTAAATATTTCTTTGTGTGAGGGCTTAGAATTTTGTTTGCAAAGTCAATTATAGGTTTTGTACTTCTGTAGTTTGTATCCAGTGTGTATTTCTGGGCATCATTTGCACTATCTACCACGTCAAAGATGTCTTCCCACTGAGAAAGACCTTCCTCTGCATAAGACTGGTTAAGATCCCCCAGAATACAGAATCTACCGTTTTGTACAAGCTTATTTAGTACTGTGTATTCTAGTAAGCTTAGATCCTGACCTTCATCTACTACACAATAATCAAATTTTTGATAAGCAGAAAAACCAATTAATTCAGAATATATGATTGTATAAATAAGTGCCTCTTTGTAACCGTATACACCATCCTTTAGTAACTTAAGCTCTGTTGTAAACCTTTTCAGATCACGTGCCTTTACTTGAGCACGTAGGGAGGATAGTTTTCTAACTATCTTTCTCATAATTTTTATATTTGTGGAATAGAGTTTTGATCGTTCGTGGTTGGAATGTTCTTTTACAAATTCTTTTTGGTATTTTATTTCCTGCTCCAAGTCCTTTATGGATTCAGTTAGATTGGAAACAACAGCTTGTTTTGGATCGTATACAAAGCCTCCAAAAGGTTCTGTTTCCTCTGTGCCAAATATTTCAGATATTTCATCTTTGTATTTATCATGAACGTCTTGAATTTGTTGTGCAATATCTTCCAATTCGCTTTTACTAAAGTTAAGTCCAGAAGTGTTCCTACTGAGATCAAACTCAATATTCATTTTCTCTTTATATATAAGATTAAAAATGACATCTCTTATTGTTCCGTAGTTAATATCAAAGATCCCAAGTTTGGGAAATAGTGTTGATAGGTAGCCTACAAGTATTTGGTTTTTCGCAATAAGAATTGATCGTTCAGGTCTTATAAGTTTTGGGTAGTTAAAGAACAGATAGGATAGTTTGTGAATAGCTACTGTACTTTTACCACTACCAACAGTTCCTTGAACAATACAAACACGTCTAGGATCAGATTCAATTATTTCGTGTTGATTTTCCTGAATTGTTTCAATAATGTCTTCAAGCACTCCCCCAGTTCTTCCTTCTATCTTGTCAACAATGATTTCACTTTCATCAAGTTTAATGTCGTTATTGTAATATTTAACTAACTCTCCATTGTCTATTTCAAAGGTTCTTTTTAAAAGCAGATCAGTTGTAACCACACCCTCAGGGGTTGTGTATGAAACATCCTTTTGAGGAAATCTGTATTTGTAAAAAACAGAGGCTACCTTTGTTCTCCAGTCTAATACAATAGGCGTTTTATCCTCTGTGAAGCCAAACTTACCAATGTAATGCTGTTCAACCTTGTTTGTATCTGGATCTACTAAGTCAATTCTTGAGAAATAAGGCTCTTTTTGTAAATAGGTGAGCTCATCTAGCCTTTTATACTTATCCGGAACATTCATCACGGTATTTTTTGTATCAAGCATGTTTAGAAATTGCTGAAAATCCATTGGATTTGTAGCAGGATTTTCACGCATTTCTTTTAGTTTTTGGACGTTAAAGGCACCCAATTCTTCCATTAGTTTCTCAAGTGCAATCTTTGCATCAGCCATAAGGCCTACTATGCCGGATAGCTTCGTGCTTTCCTTTATAAATACTGGATCTTTATTTTCCACCTGAATAACCTTCCTTTGCTATAAGAACAACATATTCGCCTTTTTCTACAATCTCGTCAAGGGATACATTATCTATTAGTCCCCTACTGATATTTTCATGTACCTTTGTAAGTTCCGCACATATACCAATGAACCTATTACCAAGGGTTTCCTTTATCTCTTCTAAGAGTTTTTTAAGTCTGAAGGGAGATTCATAAATAATGAGAGTTGAGTCCAAGGATCCATACTTTGTAAGAAGATCCTTTCTAGCGTTATCCTTCTTAGGTAGAAAACCTAAAAATGTGAATCTATCTGTGGGTAAACCTGCTGCACTAATGGCTGCAGTTATAGCAGATGGACCTGGAATTGGGATAATTCTGAAATCATGACTTAATACATCTTCTACAAGTTTAAAACCGGGATCTGATATTAGCGGAGTTCCAGAATCACTAACCAATGCAACATCTTGACCTGCATCAAGTCTTTGAATGATTTCTCCTACTACTCTGGTATGGTTTTGATCTCTATATGAGATCTGAGAAGTCGGTATTTGATATCTATTAAGAAGCTTCTTTGTTTGTCTTGTGTCTTCAGAACAGATTACATCCACTTCATTTAGTACCCTGATTGCACGATGAGTTATATCTTCAAGGTTTCCTATAGGAGTAGCAATAATAAAAAGTGTACCTTTTTTAAACATCAGGGCATTATAGCACCACAAAAGGGTTTGTGTACATTAGACTATTTCTTAAAAATCATCTTAGCTGCAGTAGTACCTGCTTTGCTTAGAACTGTAAGAAGATTGGATAAAGCACTATTTGATGTGGCAAGTTTTAGATTTTCATCCTTTAATATCTCTTGTTGATTAGGTTTAAGTTTTTCCATAATTATCCTGTAAAATCCTCAATTTGATTCATCCAACGATTAAATTTATCTAGATGCCCCGGTAGAGGCTGTGTGTAGGGATTACCAGTGTTATATACAGCAGTTAGTTGTTCATTTGTTAGTTCATCCCCATATACAGTCTTGTTACGAGCGTGGTATCTAGCAATAAGCTCTATATTTACCTCAGGGTCATATAGATCCTGGGGATTACCTTCAAATCCTATTCCTCGGGCAGTTCCGTACAGTATTTGACCTAAACCATAACTTGAATCACCTATGTGAGGTTCATGTCTAATTGCATAGGTATTCCCTCCTGATTCAAGCATGATTGTTGCATATATTAGTTTTGGGTCTAGATTATATTTTGAGGCATTTCTCTTTATTACATGGCCATAGTGCTCCCACACCATCTTTGCCTTTTGTGATTCGTTTTTTCCAATTAGTTCATCAAGTTCAATTACCTGAATTGTAGGTTCAAGACTCAAATTAGGATTAACAGGGGCAGTTTCAACAGATAGTGCAATAACTGCAGCTGCAGCAAGTCCTGCGGAATAAGCTTTTAAATCAAGGGGTTCAACATTGTTGTCCTTCATCCATTTGTAAAAATCTTTGTGTTTTGTTTTTAGAAGGTCGAGTAAGAGTTCTTGTTGTTTCTTAAGATCAGCCTGTCTTTTTTTAAGTGTTTTGATTGGATCAAGAGCTACCATACTAGTAAATTGTAGCAGAAAACAAAAAGAGCCCAATATGCAAGCACATTGAACTCCTCAAGCGGAAAACAATACCGAAGTAATGTTCTCCAGTACTCGCGGAAAAACCTTCAAAGCAAGCTTCAAAAGCTGTTTTACTAGCAAGCTAGTGCAACTTTTTCTGCGAGTTATAAGTTTATACACAATTTCAAAATGTTTGTCAACACTTAGTTTAAAGATAAAAAGAAAGTAATTTTGATGAATGACAGGTGTATAATATACAGATGGTTTTTTCACATGCATTTGCAGGAGCAATTACTACAAAGTTTTTATTAAATAAATCAAAAGGTATTACAATCTCAAGGGATTTAGCTTACTTTGTTGGAATAGTGGCATCTGTATTTCCTGATTTTGATATTGCAGTACTATTCTTATTCCCTGATCTACAACATAGATATTTTGTTACACACAGCTTACTTGTTTACTTAATACTTTATTTGGTGGTAATCCTTATTTCAAAGATTATTAAAAAGAAAGAACTTGGTTTTCTAGCAAGTGTATTCTTCCTTGGTGTTCTCTCACATCTTATTTTGGACTTTTTGGGAGGAGGTATAGCCGCACTAGCCCCATTTGTATCCCAATTGTATGGTTTTGAACTGATCTGGGCTAAGTACACACCAGAAGACAGGTTGGGTTGGGCAATAGCATATATGAAATCTCCCTATATGTTAGGGGAACTAGCCCTTTTTATAATCTATTTAGGGGTAATCCTAAAAAATGAAGTAAATAAGGTTGCAAGAAGATTACCTCTAGCAGCTTTTGTTGTATCTGTAATAACACTGGTTATATTATCGTTTATCTAAGTTAGACTTGCTGTTGTTTCTACTGGTGTGCTAGAACCTGCTACCTTGTTATATACATAAGCAAGAGATAGTGATCCTACGATTCCAACAACAATCACTCCAACTCCAAGGGCTAACAGACCTACAAGAGCTAAACCAAGAAAACTCATTCCCAAACCAAATAGTTCCAGTTTAATACCCTTTGTTAATTCACCACTTATTTTAAGGGCTTCTCTAGGACTTGTGTCCTGATCAACAATTACAAATGGTACAAAGATATATTTTAGTGCAAAGTATATTCCAGGGATAAGGAAGAACAAGAAACCAAGAAACACAATAAGTCCTGAAAGGAAACTTGCTATCAGAAATCTATATGCTTTCTTAAGGCTTACTTGATTTAGAAGGGTTTTGTAGTAAAGTTCCTTACCACGAGCCGCATCTATTACTAGGTTTAGATGTCCCATTGTAAATATGGTTTTAACAAGTATGGATAATAGTGCAAATGCCAAGCCAATTATGGCTAGTACACCTGCTCCTGCAATTATTCCTGGTAGAAAGGTACGTGATTCCTCAGGTACTGTTGAATCACCTAAAACACCAGAGTCTAAGAACTTCTTGTTTTCAAGATCTCCTAATTCTTCCAAACTTTCCAATATCCCCATGTCTTCCATAGGCATAGTAGAATCGGTTAGTTCTATTGCTGATTCATCATTACCTCCAAACATATCAAAGTCATCACTGCTACCACTGAAGTTACTGGAACTGAAACTTCCTAAACTAACAAGTAACCAAACCATAACCCAAAATTTCCAATTAGACTTAAATGTATTCCAGCCATACGAGATGGCTTCTAAGATTGTAAATGTTTTATTCATATATTAATGATACATATTTAAGAAGAGGTAAACAAATATATGCACACAAAAGCCAAAAGGAGAGATACACGGTGCGTTGTGTCTCTCTCCTCGAGGGTTTAATAAGGGTTGTTCTGGATTCCGATGAAAACTGAGGCACCGTCAAATGCAATCGCCGCATATGGAATGGGCACATTCGAGGTGACGGTCTCCAAGGTTCCAGAATTCCAACGGATAGTGCCTAAATCAATATCGGCACCTTCGCTGAAGAAGGGTATAAAACCCGCTTCCTCAGTCCATTGGATACGCAAATAGGTATGGTCCCCAAGTTTGATGGGACTACCTAAAGGAATAACAAAAACGTTATTCTTCCAGATCACGGTATGCGCGCGGGTACTGCCCACTAAGGCCTCTATGCAAAGCTTGTCCTCGGGATTTTCCCAAGTAGCAATGCAGAAAGAATAGAAGGGGACCAAAACCCCGTCAGCATTAGTGGTTGTCCAACCCAAACTTTGAGTGAAGTATTCCCCCTGAATGTTCAAAACCCATGTTTCAGTCTTTGGGTAATCAACAATTCGGCGGCTCGGTAGCGTTGTGCGTTTTCCTGCAACTAGCGCTTTACCATCTTCAAACTCAAACGTTTCCCCGCTGGAGGTAATAAATTCACTCCAGGCGGCATCAGCCTCGGTATATTCCACCTCAGCCGCTGTGCTTTGAGAATCGCCATTAGGCTGATACTCCTCAAAGCGTACTGTCGTTGTTTCTGCTTTCTCGATTGAATTAGTCTCGGCTTTCACCTGCTTCGGCAAGAAAAACATGCCAATAAGCGCACAGATAAAGACCAGCAAAATCAAAAGGGATAGAAACAAATTTTTCTTCAACATAAGAGCCTCCGTATTCAGTTGTAAGAGAGTAGACAGTAGTTAGAAGGGATCTAACTAAGCATATTATACTATAGGTCCCAGGTTGAGTCAAGAAGACCCGTGGTTATAGGGTTTACAGGGTTCTCTTCAGCTTATTTAAGAAGAAAGAATACACTACCAACCAATACAAGTATTCCCAATCCTAGAACTATCATCAGACCTTTTCTCTTAGCTTCTTCACTCATTTTGTTTTTTCTTTGAGAAATAATGATAGGTAAGAAGATAGCAACCCATATAGCAATAGGAAACCCGCCACTATCCCCCGAAGATGAACCTGAGGGGCTCTTATTCAAGTAAAAAGCAGTGAGTGCTACAAATAGAACCTGAAGTCCAACAACAAAACCAATTATTATCTTCAATTTCTTTGTACTAATGTTCTTCATGTGTTAAGTATACATATCACAAGGTGTTAATGAATAACTAACGGGTGGCATGAGAAACTTTATCTATGATGTCTGTTGTTGATGTAATTGAGTGAAGTTCAGGGGTTTTAACCAGTTTCTTAAGTCTTCTTATTTTGATATCTCCCATAGTTACCTTTTCTCTATTCCTTGCAAAAAAATTCTTTCCAATGGTTACAAAATCAGGTGATAGTATTTTATATAAATCCAAGTAATAATTGTCCTTTATCACATCAAGTTTATCTATTAACAATACAAAATCAGTTGCCATATGTTTTGATACAATAAGAGCCCTGTTGTATTCATCAATTATAGGACGGGTATCATTTTTATATTTTTTAATGTTGCTATCGGGCTCCACACCTACAATTAGAACATCACCTAACCTTTTGGATTCTTCTAAAACATATGAATGTCCTGTATGAAATAAGTCAAAGGCACCATGAGTAAAAACTATACGCCTACCCTGAGTCTTAAGTTGTCTGGCAGCGTCTACTATAGTAGGTGTTCTTAATATATAGGACATGCCCCTGGATTATAGCAAAATTAGTACTCAACACAGGCCAATGTTCAAAGTTGTTTCCCACTATTTAAGTGAAAATGAAGTTGATTAACTTCTTGTCTATCACCTCCGTTAGTCAACACTGTATACTCTGTTTTGTCCCAACCCAGCTCTTTGACAATTTCCTTGGTCAACTTATATATTTCTTCAATATAGGTATAATCCTCATCTTTAAGTGTCGTTATACTACTAATAGCTTTCTTTGGGACTAGGAGAATGTGTTTTTCCCAAAATGGTTTTGGATGCCAAAAGGCTAATACCATATCTGTTTCCTTAATTCTTTTTACAGGAAGTAGTTTATTTAATGGAGTACCGAATGCTATACCTACTATTAGATCCCCTAAGGGAGTCTTAGCTAGTTTGAAAAGTGTTTTACTCATTAATAAAGGCCAAACTACTTATAATATGCAACTTCCAACTTAATTCTATCGGGATCTTCAAAAAATACGGCATAGTAATCTTCACCATAGTCTGGAAAGGCTTTAGGAGTTTCGTACAGTGTGGCAATCTTGTTTACCTTAATAAAATCCTCATTAAATACATCCACATCAGTCTTAGATTCTAATTTGAAGGCAAGATGGTTAAGTCCAATTCTTTTTCGATGATAGCCTTCCTTATTGTGATCTTTTGGGGATTGTTCAAACCAAATGCTTGTATCCCCCCGCATAAACTCAAATCCCCAATCCGCTTTATGTCCTTGCTCATACCCTAGAAGTTCTAGAAGATCTTTGTAAAAACTATAGGATTTGTCTAAGTCTGATACATATAGATAAATATGACCGAGTTTTGATTTCATATTCATATTATACATAGTAGTTAGCTAGTAAAGATAAAAAAATAGTTAAAAGTGTTGGTTTTATGGGATAAAATGTTTGGGCAGGTATTCAGTATCCATAGCACCCTACCTTGTGCTAAGTTCAGTGTCTATCCACAATTCCATATCTTGGGAGGGTGAATACTGCAAAATGTTTTCATTTTCTCTAGGTGGTTCAAAAGTTTCTAATGCATTGTCGAAATTCTCGTCACTCACCTGTGCTCTTTGTTTTAATTCTAGGTTTGCTTCTCGTCTTCTAATTACTTCTTCCTTCTCCACATCTAAATATACAACTTGAGATTTAGCTCCTTCTTTTTCAGCTAATCTTCTAATTTTATCTCTCTGTTCAAGATTGGAACCAAGATTGTCGTAAACCACAGAGGATCCTTTGGATAAAAACTTACCTGCCTCAATTTCACACTCGTTATTTATATACTTCCATTTTTCTACTTCTGTAGTTCCGGGAACTCTTCCTTGTTCCTTCTCTACCTTTGTCCATGCCTCATCAAAACTGATTCTTGGAATATTCAATCTTTCAGAGATTTTTCTTGATAAAGTACTTTTTCCTGAAAAAGGTAAACCTGACATTATGTATATATTTGGTGTAGTTTCAATCATTTAAGTGCTTCTAAACTCACCTCAATGCGCGCGTCCACATCTGCATTTGGATCAGGAACCCATATCTTGGTAGGTACTGCCTTATAGAAGTAATAAATCTTACCCTTCAGTAAAGATCTCAACCCATCACCGTATGCGGAAACTACATTTTTTTTGCCATATGGATAATCCCTAGTAAAAAAGGTTGTCTGCGCATGCACTATCTCGCTCAAAGCCACTTTTTCTACAGTTGCATTACCCTGAATCCCATCACCTTCCCCCCAATCTTGATGAG